>MAAA01025604.1_pt1 | contig 14872 bp, 15 predicted proteins | sample 1115971 | NCBI WGS metagenome assembly MAAA01 (sample SAMN04961123, study PRJNA320927) | seawater metagenome | isolation source: sample BD02T6 sea water enriched with oil for 6 days | place: USA:Gulf of Mexico | collected 2013-07-27 | reverse complement strand
TGACGAGCTCGTATTCCATTTACGTTGAAAGAAACAATTTTCATGATAAGACCGTGACATTTAGATTAATGGCGTCATTATAAACAACTAGAACAATAAACAAAAAGGGTAGTTTATGCAGTGGCTTTCAGCTGATCCCTCATACGTAGGGTTTCTGGTGGTAGACTTAGTGGCTATATTCTGTCTGGTGGCGGGAATGCGCTGGATAAGTCGCTTTTTAGTGAAACCGGTTACGCGTCGCTCTGAAGCAAGTAATGTTGAAACCGCTGCCGCTGTTATCGCGCTTATGTTGGCGCTTACTGGTGTAACGTCGGGTTCATTTAGCCTAACATTGAGTGATGAGTGGTGGCTGGTAATTAGTTATGGTTTGTTGGCTATGGTGTTGTTGCGGCTAGGTGTTTGGCTTCAAGATAAAATGATTTTACCCGCCCTGGATTTAAATCATGCCACCATTCAAGGGAATATGGCGGCAGCATTTATTACTGGTGCCCATTTAATCGGTACAGCGATTGTCATTCGCTCAGCAATGCAGTGGACCTCACAAGATGCCGACTTGGGTTTGGTGGCGCTGCTGTTAGGTTTTATTATTTCTCAGTTTTTATTGGCGTTAGAGACGCGGTTACGTATTACGTGGATGACAGGATTGTTATCGGCAATTGATAGTAAGTCTACTCCTTTGGCTTTAAAGGCGGGTGCACAACATATAGGTGCAGCGTTAGCCATAAGTGGCGGTGCTCATTTTGCTTCGGCTATTGAGTATCAGCTAGAGCTTGCTGTATTAGCCTGGCTATTTAGTTCATTGGTTTTTCTGCTGGCATATTTAGCGTTGGCTGAATTATGTGTGCGTTTTATTTTGCCAAAAGGTGAGGTGTATGAAGGAGGGCGTCCCGCACTTGAAGGAGCAATTTATCTGGGATGGGGTTTTATCTTGCCGGCACTGGCCAGTTAAATGTTGCCTTGCCACGGATCAAACAGGCTTAAAAATCTTAACTTTGTTTGATCCGTGTAAAAAACAGCTGAATTTTTAAGAAGGTTTAAACACTTTAATGTTTTCGCGGCCAGTTTGTTGAAGTTGTTGAGCGTGTACTTGGCTCATGGTGCCCTTGGCGCAGTACAGTAATACATTGTTATTGCTAGGCAGCTCTTCAAGTCGGCTCATTAACTCATAAAATGGGATCTTAATGATCTGGTTATTCGTTAAGTGAAGCGGGCTTTGCTCTTCTTCTTGAGGGGCGCGAATATCTATAATCACATCCTTGGTATCGGGCACTTGCACCAATTCAATGTCTAGAACGCCGTCACTGCTCGATAGAACACTATTAATATGTTCAACTTTTTTATTGGCAACGGCTTCTTGTAAGACCGTGAAATCGAATTTACCTTCTTCAAACTCTACTTTTTCAATGCGTGCACGCGTTGTGGGTTTAACTGAGATGACACCACAATATTCTGGCATGCGTGCTGCAAAGTCATAAGCGCCTATTTTTCTTGAAATATTAATAATTTCAGGTTTGTCCATGCAAATTAGCGGACGCAATACTAGCGTATCCGTTACCGCATCAATTACGTTTAAGTTGCGTAATGTCTGACTGGAGACCTGCGCAATACATTCACCGGTAACAAGAGATTCAATGCCCAGCTCTTCGGCTACATCGCTGGCTGCTCGCAGCATCATTCGCTTTAGAATGACACCCATTTGAGAGTTGTCGACATTTTTTAGAATCTCGGCGACAACGCCTTCAAAAGGCACCGTCACAAATTTCACGCCATGGGAACTTGCATACTGTTTCCAAAGGTAGTGCGCTACCTGCTTAACACCCACCTCATGAGCGGTACCGCCTAAATTAAAGAACACAAAGTGGGTTAATAATCCGCGACGGGACATTAAATGGCTGGCAACAGTTGAGTCGAAACCACCTGACATCAGCGACAACACACCCTCTATGCAGCCAAGTGGGTAGCCGCCCATACCTTCATCAATAGCACTGATGGTTAAAAGGCGCTGTTTTCTAATTTCCATTTTTACAGTGTAATCAGGCTTTTTAAGCTGAACTTTGGACGTGGGATTGCGTTGTAATAAACCGCCTCCAACATAGCGTTCTACATCGATGCTCTTAAAGTCATGTTCTCCAATACGTTTAACCCGTACAACGAAGCTTTTACCGGCTATTTCGTTTTTATAGGCAAGGTGCGCGATGTCTAAAATATCATCAAAGGTTTTAAAGTTGTGTTCTTTAACGGTGAGTATTTTGGCGATACCCGGTATGCGCTGCATACAAGAGCGGGTGGGCAATTCTTGATCATTATTTTCAATAACAACCTCAATGGCATCCCATTGACCTTGTACTGAGCACACTATGTCTGCGTATTTAAGTGTGTTTTTGATGTTTCGTCTAAGCTGATTGATAAACTGCTTGCGCACTGGACGAGATTTAATGGTGATTTCAGGAAACAGCTTAATAACGAACTTCATGGTAAATATATAGCCAAGTAAAAATTGCATTATAGCAAACTTGGCAGGGGACTTTCATATATAAAATCAATGGCCTATAAGGTGGCTACCGTGCAAAATTTAGAGGGCTGGCTTATTTGTCATGGCGTGCGAACTATTTTCTTATGAATGGCGCTGGCATGGCGCTCTCTTAGTTCACTGTCTATGTATTTGTCGGTGGTGGCCATGCTAGTGTGGCCTGCGTCTTCTTTTACGTGTTCTCGAGGCCTTATTTTAACATCTTCAGATATACCTGTGTGCCGTAACCAGTGAACGGTAGCGGCTTTTAACTCAGTTGCTTCATCGGCTTGACCTAAAGCCACTAAATTTGCATAGGCTCCATCAAAGCACATTTGCACGAGGTTGCGAATTTGGCGTGTACTGGTGACAGGACCATGGCCGTGAATTTTGGGGATTAAAGGGGTTGTTTCGCCAGGGTAGGGCAAAGCCTGTAGCCCTAATGAATGGCGATAACGCTGCAAGGCTTCCAGCATTCCATTAGAGACGGTTATTATCCGACTTTTATTGCCTTTACCCACCACATGGAACCACCAATTTCGATCTTGATCCGTTCTAAAATCCCCCATGATGGGTGTTGAACGCTCATCACTGACGAGTTCCGAAATTCGAAGGTACATGCCCAAAAGACAGTTCAAAATGAATAGGGTGCGTTCGTGTTGTTCAGGGTTTTTACTTGCAAGTACTTGAGCGACCCTAATAACCTCGTCCCACTGATAGTTACTGATTCGACGTACTGGGGGCTGATTTTGAGATGATTGAATAAAACGACTCTTTTGCCTAACTAATGCCACTGGATTTGCGCTGATAAACTCTTCTTGAATAAGGAAGTTAAAAAAGGAGCTAAGAATGGCGAATGAAGATTGTATGGCTTTTTGTGACGGGCAATATTCCGATACCAAGCCCTTAGTACCTAAAGCCTTATTTGAAGGGCATACAAAGGGTCGCCATTCAGGGTTGGCTAAGCGTAAACCTTGTTGAGATTTAAAACGAGCTACATTTTTAGTGCCAATCCAGTGTTTGGGGGGTGAAATGCAAAATTCCATGAATTGTTCAATATCTTCACGACGCACGTGTTTAAGCGATGCGTCTTGTACAAGCCATAACCATTGTAGTATTCGTTCTACTTCACGACGATATGCATTAAACGTGGCGGTACTGCCACGATAGCTAGTGAGATACCGTAACGCAAAGTAGTAGTCTTCTTGTTGTTCAAATTTGGCAATATGTGGGGCCACTTCTTTTGGACTGAGTCTAAATGCATCAGCTAAGTGATCTATATTATCAAGGATCGCTAAAGGAGTGGCCGTCATAGGGTTACACAAGCTTCCAGTTTAGAGTTTCACCGGCTCTTAAAGGAACAATAATATCATCACCAAATTGCATGGTTTCAGGGGCTGTCCATGGGCTTTTTTGGAGTGTGATGGTGTCTGTGTTTCTGGGCATTTTATAGAAGTCAGGGCCATTAAAGCTGGCAAAGGCTTCTAAGTGAGGAAGGGCGCCTAAATCATCAAAAATCTCGGCGTATAACTCAATAGCGGCATAAGCCGTGAAACATCCCGCACAACCACAGGCATTCTCTTTGGCTGATTTGGCATGGGGGGCCGAATCTGTGCCTAAGAAAAACTGAGAGTGGCCTTGGCTCACCACATCACAAAGTGCTTGTTGGTGTGTGTTACGTTTAAGGATTGGCAAGCAGTAATAGTGCGGCTTGATGCCACCCACCAACATATGGTTTCGGTTGTATGCCAAGTGCTGCGGGGTGATAGTGGCGCCAATGTTGTTACCGTGTTCTAGCACAAACTGAGCAGCATCTTTGGTGGTGATATGCTCTAAAACAAGCCTTAGGTTGGGCACTTTTGTGACAAGGTTTTCTAGCACGTCATCTAGGAAGCGTTTTTCACGGTCAAAAACATCAACTTCAGCAGAGGTTACTTCACCATGAACCAGTAACGGCATATTGTATTCAGCCATAACGGCGGCAATGTCGGTAAGTTTAGATAAATCGGTGACACCTGAGTCTGAATTGGTAGTAGCGCCGGCTGGGTACAATTTAGCGGCGACCACATGGCCCGATTTAGCCGCATCAATAATTATTTGAGGTGTAGTGTTGTCGGTTAGATAGATCACCATAAGGGGGTTAAAATTAGGGAATGCTTGGCTATGGGACATAATGCGTGATCTATAACCCAGTGCTTGCTCTGCGTTCATAACCGGCGGCATAAGATTAGGCATAATGATGGCTCGAGCCATAGTTTTGGCTGTGGCAGGAACCGTATCTTTTAAAACGTCGCCATCACGTAGGTGTAAATGCCAGTCATCTGGACGCGTAATAGTGATTTGCTGAGCCATGGAGATTACCTTTTTTGTAGTGGCGAGATTATATCAACATCTCGGCAAAGGCTGACAAATAAAGCGAGTAAATCATAATATATTATACTTCCGATAATAACAATTATCGGAAATTGTTATTATCATTACACCGTCTAGTATTAGAGAATAAACAGACTATTGGGATGGATATGGAAACTGCGGCGGACACCCTAGAGCAAAGCTCACTTTTTAACGGCAGTGCCTCGCTTGAGGTTATTACTTTCTACGTGGGGAAAACGCAATATGCCACACCGGTTAGTGAGGTTCGATACATAGAACAAGATAAACGCAAGACCACGCGTATTGAAGTGGACAAAAAAGTAGGAGCTGAGGTAACCAGCTATCAAGGTAAGCCAGTTCCTATATATGATCTGGCTAATCTTATGGGGTGTGAGGCTGAGTACAAAGCCAATATAGATACCTTACAAGTCTTAAAGGATGCCGAGAAAGATCATTTAAACTGGATTGACTCACTAGAAAACTGCATAAAAGATGGCAGTAAGTTTACGTTAGCAAAAGATCCTAACCTATGCTCTTTTGGTAAATGGTTGTCAGATTTTCAGGCGGATGATGAAATTTTAGCAGACATATTTGAAGATTTTGATGCACCCCATAAAAAAATACATGGTTTGGCCAGTGATCTTTTACTGCTACGTGATAATGATGATGTTGAAACTGCCCTGAGTATTTTGACGGATGAACGCACTAAAACATTTACAAAATTAATAGCGTTGTTTTCAGCCGCCCGAGACCGATTAGAGAACATAACACGCCCTATTTTACTTTATATAGATACAGGCAAAAAAATGATCGCGGTAAGGTTGAACGCTATTAGTGATATTGTGACTTACTCAAAAACGGATTACACCACTCAGGCTGAAGTCGATGATAATTCTCAACTTAAAAGTCTAAATTTTTTCTCAGGATACTTAGAAAACAAGGAGGTGGAGCTTCCCCCTTGTGTCTTGTTGGATTGGCGTTTATTTAGCGGAAATGCTTAGCGAGTGGCGCTGCGCATAGTAACAAACTCTTCGGCAGAACTTGGGTGAATGCCAATGGTGCTATCAAAGTCTGATTTGGTAGCGCCTGCTTTAATTGCGATGGCAATGCCCTGTAATATCTCACTGGCATGCTCCCCCAGCATGTGAGCTCCAATTACCCTATCGTCTTCTTTGTTCACCACTAACTTCATTAAAGTCCGTTCATCAGATCCGCTTAAGGTGTGTTTAAGTGCCTTGAATTCACTTTCAAATATACTGATGTTAAGGCCTTTTGCTATGGCCTGTTCCTCGCTTAATCCAACCGTTGCCATGCAAGGTTGAGAGAAAATAGCGGTTGGAATATTGTCGTAATTAAGTGTGTCCGGCTTACCTTGATATTGTTGTGCTAAAAAGGTCATGGCTTCAGCAAGTGCCACAGGCGTTAACTGTGGAGTGTCTATTAAATCCCCCATTGCATATATATTAGGCACACTAGTTTGAAAGGTGTCATCCACTGCGATAAAGCCTTTTTCATCCAGTTTAATACCTTGTTCTACTAAACCAAGGTTTTCAATATTAGGGCTTCGGCCGGTCGCCGCCACTACAAGTTCCGTCTGTATCGTTCTGCCTGTTGTGTATTGGACTTCATAGCCATGCGTATTTTTTATAATGGCACTGGGTTGTTCGGCTATTAAGTGTAATCCTTTCTTTAAGATTTCCTTTTCGGCATGTTGTCGAGTTGATTCATCAAAGCCTCGCAGTAATTTTCCTGATCGTGAGGATATGTGTGTGTCGCACCCTAGCCCATTCAATATACCTGCAAACTCAACGGCAATGTAGCCGCTGCCAACAACAACAGCGCTTTTAGGGAATGAATCAAGATAGAACAGCTCATTACTGCTAATGAAGTGCTCTTTACCGGGTATGTCTGGCAGGCTGGGCCAGCCACCTGTGGCTAATAATATTTTTGAGCTGCTGTAACGTTTGCCATCAACTTCAACTTCATTATTACCAACGATTTTTCCATGCCCCCATAGTGTGGTGACACCTGAATTGTCTAGTAGCTTTTTATAGATACCGTTAAGTCTTTCGATTTCTTTTGTTTTATTATCTCGTAGGGTTGGCCAGTCAAAACTGTTGAGTTTAAAATCAAGACCAAAACCTTTTGCTTCTTGTATTAGGTGTGGAAACTCACTGGCGTATACAAAAAGTTTTTTGGGTACACAGCCCACATTGACGCATGTGCCGCCTAAGTAACGAGACTCGGCTACGGCTACTTTTTTACCCATGGCCGCTGCCATGCGTCCGGCTCTAACGCCAGCCGAGCCCGCGCCAATGATAAATAGATCAAAATCCATGGCTTCGTTCATAATGTTCTCTCTTATGCTTTAAGCACAGCGCGCAGGTTTACACGTCCTGGGCTGACTTTATCGATAGATATTTGTTCAATGGTAATGCCCTTTTGAACTTCTAATAATTCAAGCCAATCGATTACTGAATTAAAATTCACTTGGTCTAGCCAAACTCGAAGCCCTTTATCACCTTCGGGTTCAAATCTTTTTAAGGCAATATTTTTAGCTTTTGCGGTGTTGTTAACCAAGCTTAAAATAGAGCCTTTAAACGTGCCTGTGTTATTTGAGCCTGAGCCTGCAAATAAATGTGCGTTCTCTTTCATCTTTTGATGAAATTTAAACTCTTTGTTGAAACGTGATTCTGCACTTTTAACCGCAGTCTGACTGGGTTGAAGTGTCCATGTAAATATTAGCGCTAGGCCAATAAGTGCACTTAATACTTTAACTAGGATTTGATCGCGTGCTCCCAATGCATTAAACCAAGTGGTGGCTGATTGGTATAAACTAGACGCTTGAACTTGTTGGCTTGCTTTATCTTTTAAACGCTCAATTAATTCAGCCATTGTTAGATACCTTTAATAATCCCTTTATACGTTTGCCATCGTTATTAGCCGAGGCTATTTCTACTTTTAAATGATTCTTTTCTAGCATTTGCTTAATACTGTCTAATTGGGCGATATTATTTGTTAAAAGACTGATTTCTAATACGCCTTTTTTATCGGTAAAGCGAACAGATTGCAGTTGTGCGTCTTTATTCTTACGTATTTCGGCGCTGGCTTTGGCTAATATTTGAGTAAAACCTGTGGCTCCCTGTGTGTCGGTTGATGCCCCTTCTAGCTTGTCAGAAAATATACGTTTTAGACCACGTTGCACTTTTTCTCCTGGAAAAAGCTGTTGGTAGTATTGTTTTGAAGCGCCATTAATTAAGGATGCAAGGTTGTCCTTTTGAGACGCACCAATAAAGTTGCTGGTGACTATGGTGACAAATAAACACGCAGCTAGCGTAGCCAGTGCTTTGAATTTGTTGCTAGACCCTTGTGCTTTTTGTTCTTTGACCTGGTAAGTGTCGGTTAGTAGGTTGTTATTGTTGATCACTACTTCAGCTAGGATGTGTTTATGTACATCGCTATAGTTTTGTATATTTATTTCTAAGCCAAGGCTTTCTAACTGCACGATTAATAAATCATCTGTAGTTTGTGAAAAACAAAGTGATAAGGTGGGCGTGTTATTGTTATCCGAAAGTTGTTTTTCTAGGGTTAAAGCTAATAATTCAGTGGGCACAGAATAAGCAAACAGCTCGCCTAAACGTACACATGCTTGTCCATCAATAATTAAAACACTGATGCCATTATTAATAATAGGTAATAATAATGGCAAGAAAAACATTTTTTTACAGGGGTGTGTCTGGCTAATGGTTGCCATTGATTCGTGGGTGATGGTAGCGGCATACGCTTCGCCATCTTCACGGCCCAGATAAACGATGTGATTTTGGTCTAGTTCATTGGCGAGTTTGTCTTCAAGAGCAAAGGGCAATGCTTTAATTATTTGCCTAGCCTGTTTAATGGGCATAGGTGTATGTAGAACTTGGCATTGCGTACCGGAAAGCAAAAGCACGTCGTCTTTATCACTAGGCGCATCAGATTCTAATAAGTTTAGCGCCCCATCTTCACACTGAAATAATTGGGTGTGTTCTTGAAAGCGGTTAAGTAGCAGTAAATTCATGTTCATTAGCAACTAATTATTTTGAGTCGTGTGGTTATGTCTTCTATTTTTCGTGAGAAATCACGATAAACCACCCCTATAAAATTGTCATCCATATCTCGTTTAATGATGGATTCCAAAATCAATTCAGCATTACCTGAATCGTTTTTTATTTTAATTTGTGTGAAGACACTGAAATACTGGCTGGAAACTATAAATTTTTGCTCGTCCCAGTTGTTGTTTGGGTTCGTTGTTTTATCAGCCAGCTTAGTAATGTGATCATTATTGAGAAAATCAGTCACCTCTTTAAATACATGATCTGCCCTAACCTCTGGGCCGCATGAACCTGCCCGAACTTCACCTACCACCGCTTTAGCGTCTGCAAGTTCCAGTTGGGCATCCCAGGCCTGTAAAATATATTCGTGAGTAGTATTAATATTTAATGGTGTGTCAAATGGCAATGCTGTCACATAAGGCTCTATGGCAAGATATGTTTCACGATTAACGCTTTCTAATAGCATGAGCTCTGAGGGGTGACTGAAAGCACTGTTGGACGAGCTGTAAGGTGGAGTAAGATTTTGGTAGTTACTACTGTTTGAGCTATTGCTATCGAACCAGCCTTTAGCTTCAGTTGCGATGTCTGATGCGCTGGCCTCAGTGGGCAACGTTAAATTAGATAAAAGCCTTTCAAAACGAGTTCTTGCCCTTTCAGCATCATCTACGCTTTTCTTTGGTGCCAATGAATTCAGGTTAAACAGCCCCTGAAGATCGCGTATGTTAATAAATACTTCAGCACCGGACAATTCAGTCGTAACTGGATTGTTCCAAAGCTCTACAGCAGTATCCCATTTACCATCATTGGCATCACGATCAGCATCGAGTTTTAAAAAAGCCTTGGCTATATCTTCGGCGCTAATGGCCAATAGCATAGCTTGAGTACGGCTAAAGGTGGCTCCAGCTTGCGTCATACTGGACACTTGGCGTTTTTGCATGGATACCGCTAATAACGATACAAGTGCAAAGATAAATAGCACGGTAATGAGTGCCAGCCCCTGTTGTTTATTCGTTGATGAACGCATGGCGCGGTACCTCGTAAATACGTTCTATCTCTCCTAACTTTTTAACGGAGTACTTTAGTTTGACCTGCACTAAGTCTAGAGTTAAATCAGGCGTTACGAACGGTGATGGCCACTGATCTTGCCAATCATTGTTGGTGATGGTGTTGTTTGGATCGACAAAATCAACGGCTTGTCCGCGGAATAAAAAAGCTACCTCTTCCACTTCATCTAGCAGTACTTGCACTATGGGTGGTTTGCTGTCAGGGGCTAGATCAAGCACAGGCCAAAAATAACGCACAAAACAATGGCCACTTTCAGTGGCATTGGGGTCTTTTATGGCGTCTATGCAGGAATCACTTTCATGGCTTCTCATGGCGTAAGCCACTCTTTGCAAATTAGAGCGATTTTTATCCTTCCTAAGCCCTTGACCCGAGCGGGTAAATTCAATTAAGTAAGTCGAATCCGTGGTAAGTGCTTGTTTGGTATTGCCATATTCATCCTTCACCTCGCGGTTAGTGGCCTGCCAAAAATCGCGTCTCATGAGTAAATCCATGCGTTGGATATAACGCAGTTGCATGGATTTTTCTTCAATGCTTTGGCTGGTGCCAACAATGCTAGACAATAATTGTGTGGCGCCAATGCCAATACCCGCGGTTATGCTTACCGCGAGTAATACTTCTAATAAGGTGAAGCCTTTTTGTGTGTTAGACATCATCATTGGCCATGTAGGCTATAAAACTTTGCAGAGAATTGTCGGGTTCGCTCTTTAAATATACGGACACGGTCACTTCCCTTACTTCAATAGGTAGATCTACAGGTATGCCCGAAAATTTCTTTTTATCTTTTACTTCACGCTTAACCAACCATTCCCTATGGGAGTATTTAAGTTCTTCACGGCCGGACTTTATTTCAGACCACGGAAGAGTGCGCATGGTAATAATGTCGTTTTCAGCTATCCAAGTAGCCAATAACTTTTTCTCTAGATGAAGTTGGCTGTCTACTGTAACAGCCGCTACTTGTGAGATAGTGCTGGCCAGCATGGCAAAAATAGTGATGGCGATCATTACTTCCAATAGAGTAAAACCTTTTTGCTTACGGCTCATCTTTCACCCCGGTATAATATCGCCCAACACCCATGCCTTTTACTGTGCTTACACGTTCCAAGTCGTCTATGGATATTTCAAATAGAGTTACATCTTGTTCGCCTGAACTGTAGGCAAAAAACTGGGGTTCTATCTCTTTGTCGTCTTGGGTACCGCTAAATGGCAATACCACCGACAAGCCTTCCACAGACAAAGATAATGTCATGGATTCTTGTGTTAATTTAAAGGGATTGCTCACTTTCTGCTGGGAAAGTTGCCATGTGAAGGTTTCTTCTTGATTAAGGTTGTTTGGGTTTGCTGGCGTGGCAATGTACTCGTAAAAGCTAATCTCACTTTTATTAGCCACAAAACCTATGTCGGTATTCCTAAAGAGAGCCTGCTCTGATAAATCCTCTAAAACAAAACGAAGGCGTTGAGCTTCGGCGGATAATTCCTTTATACGCGGATCATTGCCGGTATTGATGGCCGCCATAGACACGATGACGCTGATGATCACTAAGACCACCAGAATTTCTATTAGAGTAAACCCGCGTTGGTGCATGTGTTACTTAATCGTTACTGCTAATGTCAGAGGCATCTTCTTCACCGCCCTCTTCGGCATCTGCACCCAAGGATACAATTTCATATCCACTTTTTTTAGCAAAATATAGGTAAGGCGTTCCCCATGGGTCGGTAGGCATCTTTTTCATGTAGCCACCTGATTTATAATTTCTTGCTTCAGGGTCGCCACTTGGCTTAGTAATTAAGGCTTCAATGCCTTGAGAGCTTGATGGATAGCGAAAGTTATCTAATTTGTACATGTCTAAGGCTAGTGCAATATTGGCCATTTCAGCCTTGGCTGTTTTAACTTTGGCGCGTCCCGCTTCACCAATTATGTTGGGGGCAACCATGGCAATTAGGCCTGCTAATATGGCCAGAACCACCATTATTTCTATTAAGGTAAAGCCCTTTTGATTTTTCATATGTATTCCTTTTTTATACTAAGTAATTGGGTGTTTAACTATTAGGTTGTTACGAGATCATTTGGTTCATATTAAGTATGGGCAGCATGATGGCGATAACAATTAATACAACTATGCCTCCCATGGCCAGTAGCATAAGAGGTTCGAACATGCTCACCAGTGTTGTGATGGTATTTTGCAGGTCCGTCTCTTGGTTTTTGGCTGTTTTTTCTAGCATAGTATCCAGCTCGCCACTTACTTCGCCACTGGCAATCATGTGGAGCATCATGGGGGGGAAAACGCTGGTTTCTTGCAGTGCCTGATGAAGGCTTCCGCCTTCTGTTACATGTTGCGAAGCTACCCCTAAACGGGCTTCTATTACTACGTTTCCCACCACTTGGGCGGCTATTTTCATGGCTTCCACTAATGGTACGCCGCTTGAATTCAATATTGCCAACGTGCTAACAAAACTTGAGGTATTGAAGCTTTTTATCATTTTGCCAAAAAAAGGCACGTTCAAAACAAACTCGTGATATCGCTTTTTAAGGTGTTCTTTTTTAAGAGCCCATTTAAAGCCAATAAAGCTTGCTACAAGTAAGAATAATAAGGTGAAGCCGTGTACTTTTAAAAAATCACTAGCACTGATCATGGCCGTCGTTAATGGCGGTAATTCTTGGCCATTTTTAACAAATACTTCAACAATATCAGGTACTACAAATGTCAGTAACCCCACCACTATACCCACTGCCACAACACATAAAATAATGGGGTAAACGGCGGCCAGTTTAATCTTTTGTTGATTAACTTGGCTGCTTTCCATGTAATCGGCAAGACGTAACAATACAGTATCAAGGTGGCCTGCGTGTTCACCTGCAGCAACGGTGGCCCTATAAAGCTTAGGGAAAGCGTAGTCAAAATCATTAAGTGCGGCGGCTAAACTATGCCCTTCTAGTACACGTGAACGAATATCTAAAATCATCGCCTTTATGTGCTTCTTTTCAGTTTGTTCGGCCGTTGCCCTAAGGGTTTCTTCTATGGGGAGTCCCGCTGAAATAAGCGTAGAGAGTTGGCGTGTTAACATAGATAGGTCAGCCGTTTTAATGCCTTTCCTAAATAAGTTCGCAAGCGGACTGCTGGTATTAGATTTTGATTCGGTCACTTCAACCGACAGTGGCATCCAGTTTTTGTCACGTAACTGTTGGCGAACTTGGCGGGGACTGTCAGCTTCCAGTACGCCTTTTTTTTGCTTGCCAGCATCATTGAGGGCTGTGTATTCAAAAACTGCCATATTATGCCTTCGTCACTCTTAATACTTCTTCAAGTGTGGTTTCACCCTCTGAGGCTTTTTGCAGTCCGTCTTGCTGAATGCTATTACTCTTAGTTCGTGCATACTTATCAATGTCTATTTCGCCAGCACCATTATGAATAAGTGCCTTTAGTGGCTCATCCACTTCAATTATTTCATATATGCCACGGCGACCTTTGTAGCCTGTGCCACTGCATTCAGTGCATCCATTTGCGTGAAATAATTCCAGTTCGTCATGTGCAGCAAGGTTGAACAATGCTTTTTCAGCCTCGTCAGCGGTATACGCCGTTTTACATTCTTGGCAAAGGGTTCGTACTAGTCTTTGTGCTACTACGCCCACTAAACTTGATGCCAATAAAAATGGTTCGATGCCCATATCTTGTAGGCGTGTAACCGCACCCACTGCTGTGTTGGTGTGTAAGGTAGACAGTACTAAGTGCCCCGTTAAGGAGGCTTGAACCGCTATTTCTACGGTTTCGCGATCTCGAATTTCTCCAATCATTACTACATCTGGATCTTGTCGTAGAATGGCGCGTAAGCCTCGTGCAAAGGTCATATCGACTTTATTGCTAACCTGAGTTTGGCCAATGCCTGGTAGGCTGTATTCCACCGGATCTTCAATGGTCAAAATGTTGCGGGAACTGTCGTTTAGCTCACTTAGGGCCGCATATAAAGAGGTGGTTTTACCGGAACCAGTGGGTCCCGTCACAAGGATGATGCCATGGGGTTTGCTGATGATGGAAAGTAGTCGAGTTAGATTGTCACCCTTCATACCCAATTGTTTTAAATTGAGTCGGCCCGCTTTTTTATCCAAAAGACGCATAACCACTCTTTCGCCATGGGTTGAGGGCATAGTAGAAACACGAACATCTACTTCTCGGCCTGCAAGTCTTAGTGCAATTCGTCCATCTTGAGGTACTCGTTTTTCCGCAATATCTAGTTTAGACATAACCTTAATACGGCTTACTAGTAATGGGGCTAGTGCGCGTTTGGGCTCCAGAACCTCTTGCAAAACGCCATCGACTCGAGCGCGAACAACTAAGCGCTTTTCAAACGTTTCAATGTGTATGTCGGATGCATTACGTTTAACGGCGTCAGTTAAGATACCATTAATTAAGCGCACTATGGGGGCGTCATCTTGCTGATCCATTAAATCTTCGGTTTCTTGGATCATATTGGCTAGGCTGGCCAAATCCATGTCGTCGCCTAACTCTTCCATTGCCTCGCGGCTGTCCGCACTTTCTTGGTATATACGAGATAATTGAATGTTAAAATCGTCATCTGTAACGGCTTCAAATTTAACGTTTGAACCTAGAATACGTAAGCATTCAGCTAAAGCTTGGGTGGGAGTTTCATCTTTATACCAGGCCTGAAAACCTGCCTCTCCTTTTAATTCGGCAACTAAGCCAAAACGCTTCGCAAAGCTGTAAGGTAATCGAGAGATTTTGGGGGTTTGTTCGGTAGAGTCCACTCTGGGTCAGCATCCATGAATTGATTATTATAATAGACGCTAAGTGTACCTAGTAGTTTCCAATATAGAAGATGAACA
>MAAA01014656.1_pt1 | contig 14883 bp, 12 predicted proteins | sample 1115971 | NCBI WGS metagenome assembly MAAA01 (sample SAMN04961123, study PRJNA320927) | seawater metagenome | isolation source: sample BD02T6 sea water enriched with oil for 6 days | place: USA:Gulf of Mexico | collected 2013-07-27 | reverse complement strand
CGGACCCCCCAAAACTCAAAACCAGCAAGTAAAGTCTCTGTGTCAGAATGGCCCACCCATTTAACACCAGCACCTTCATTTTCAGCATGTCTCTCAATGCCAGATGATTATAAATTTCACCATTAAATGCAACAACAAAGCGCTCAGCATGAGACATCATTGGCTGATGCCCTGCCGCAGACAAATCAACAATAGCCAAACGTCGATGAGATAAACCTATATTGTGTTCAGGATCAAGCCACTCCCCAGCACTATCTGGACCTCGACCCTGAATAGCCAAGCCCATCTTTATTAACACATCAATTGAATCACCAGGTAAACTATCTTTACTTAAAAATCCAGAAAAACCGCACACTATGGGTCTACTCCATTTAAAAACACTATAAATACGGCTCTTAATTTAAAGCCTGTTTATTACATCAAATACAGTAATGGATCAAAAAAACACACAGGATTTACTTTAATGAAACAGCAGCTAAAGAGAAAAAGTATCAGACTAGAATTCTATCTCTATATACCAAGTAAAGCCTGTACCCATTTTTCAACTGAATATTTAATAGATACGTTTTGTCTTACCTATTTTAAATCACAAACACTACACCACGCCAGACTAAGGAAGTCTGGCCAACTCTACGGAGACTTCATTTAGAAAGTTTTCTTAGTTGACCGGTGATTCATCACCATTCGCAGTATACAGCCTTTCGAGGTTACAATACCTCCTAAATAGACCGTATATATCTGTGAAAAAGTTATCCACTCGCAGACATGATCAAATATCTTCGCAAAAGAAATAGGCTCTTTTATGACGTTCTGCTAATTTTCATTATGCTAAGAAAAAAGCAGCGTAAAAGCCGCACTGTCAAACCCTGGTCTATTTATGACTCCCAACTCCAAACAATATGCGAATAATCGTTGTTGCACATCGTGCTGCAAGATATTTTATAGTATCCAGCACGCTAAAAACAGAACCGATACCGGATCCATGTCTAGCCAAATCTAAATATTGTCTAGCGACCTGCTCTTGAGAAAATGCCCTGGAATACTCATAGGCTGCTTTTCCCAAAGTCTCATATTTGTCACTATTTAATATAATACTTTCAATTTTTGAAGCTATTTTAACCGCTGTGTATTTTTCATTTTTTTCGCCTACACCTAAACCCTTGAACTCATCACCACAAAAACCGTAAGTCAATGCATTGGATTCACTTTCAATGGCCATCAGACACGGCCTCGCTCTACTAGCGGCAAAAACAAGGGAAGCGCCCTGCCCGACAAAAATAGTACAATCATCGACGACCTCCGCAAGCCGAGAGTAATCTAACACCCCATGGTAAAATACGAAATCGTTTAGGCTATTAGCCTCTAATATATCAACTAAATGACTTTCCAACGGACCGTCGCCATAGATATGGTACTCAAAATTACACCCACGATCTCTTAACACAACTAAATCGTTAATCAAAGCTTCATGATAAAATTTAAAATCAACCAAGCGGCCAATAGAAATTATTTTGCATAGGTTTCCTGGCCAAACATCTAATCTAACACTTGCGTCTTGTGCATGGGTAGCAATTGGAATAATCTGGCTACTATCAAAATTAAAGCCATAATGCTCTTCATGGCTTTTCAAACAAGCATCATTCATAAACACTAAAGAGCTTAAATTATTTGATAAGTACTTAACAAAAAAGTTTTTATAAATCCCCCCTAAAATTAAACCCTGATCAGAACTAATATACTGCCTAGGATGAAATACAACACCAAAAATCTTTGCTTTGTTGATGAATCTTTTAAAAAACAAGGCGAGCCATAACATTTCATCTGTAAAACAAAATATGGAATCAAATTCATTCCGTAGCTTTAAAAAATGTTTTAAATCCAGTTTTTCAACATTAGAGGAGAAGCCTTCAATCAACGATCTGGTTGAATCAAGCTTTAAAAAGTAAACTTCATGCCCTTCCGAAATCAATCCATCAGCTAGTCTAGATAGAACTGTAGCGGTTCCATTAATACTTTTAATTCTAGCCAGCAATAGCACTTTCATTAAGTACAGCCCTTTTACGATATCTATTAATAAAAAAGTATATAACGACCCAATATATAAGGTAATTAACAGCGTGCGCTAATGCGACACCTTCCAAACCAATCTGATGTGTTAATATTTGGGTAAAGATAACGAAACTAACAGAGAAAGTAATCTCGGTAAAAATAAACAGTTTCACCATTGCCTTACCTAACATTAAGTAAGCCAGTATCCAGCTGCCAATTTTTAATGTATCCCCCACCATTTGCCAAGCGAAAAGCTCCCGCATAGGAGTGAACTCTTGGGTAAACAATAGAGTAATAATCAAATCGCGTAATAGATAAATGACCAACCCACTTACCGCTGCGACAGGCAGAATAATCTTATAACCTTGAATAATCTCTTTTTTAATATCAACTGTGTTTTTAAGTTCAGCTAATCTTGGTAAATAATACACGCTCAATGTGGTTGTTACTAACATCAGGTATGCCGCGCTTAAGCGCCACATCGCTTCCCAATAGCCTGCTGCCTCCCAACCCAAAGATTCCCCCAAGTGATTACGAACAAACATATGACTCACAGGCACACAAACCGCGGAAGTAAACGCCATTGCGGTAAATTTACCCAAGTTAATCGCAGTTTGTTTATCAATCCCGCCGATAAGGTAATTTATTTCAAACCAGGGCGCCTTGTAGCACAGCAACATAGTTACAAAGAAGGATATTGACTGGTATATAGCCAAAGCGACCAGGGCGCCATATAAACCAAATTGTATTGCCATCGCAGAGGTAACTATAAGTGCGAACACACTGCCTGCAATATTGGCCAATACATACCTGGCGATCTCTTTTTTACCGTTTAGGATAGCCAGCAGTAAAGTATTAAATGTAAAAAACACCAGTGTGGCGGCAAACCATATAAATACACCACCATAACTTGCGTCATTTAAAAACAAAATGGCCAAGGACTGATTGAACAAGGCAATCACAACAGCACTGAATAATGAGCCTGTTAAAGCAATAGTCCCTGCCGTACGCCAAACCTGGTGTTGCTTAGATTCATCATCGTAATACTCAGCAGTATATTTTGTTACACCTGTATTAATGGCCCCACTAGCGAATGTAGTAATCATTTGCACAGCATTCTGGAACTGGCCAATTGCTGCATAACCTGAAGGGCCAACATAGATCGCTAGTATTTTATTAATGCCCAACAGGGTGATCATTTTAATAATGACCGCAATACTACTTAACAGACCGGTTTTGATCAGAGTCATTTCAGCTTACCGTAAAGCTGTTACACGCTGTAATAACCTGCTGTACCTGACTTTGAGTCAGCATTGAGCTAATAGGCAGACTAAGAACTTCCTTGTGAATTGACTCTGTTATCGAATATGACTGATCAGACCAACTTTTGTAGGCTTGTTGCTTATGGGGTGGAATCGGGTAGTGAATCAGGGATTGCACCCCCATCTCAGTAAGGTGATCTTGTAGAGCCTGACGTTGTGGCGTGCGAATCACATATAAGTGAAAAACATGATTATCTAGGTCCTGAACTTTTACTAACCCATTACTAATCGGCAAGCTTAACAGCGAATTGCTGATGCCTTGCGCATAAGAAATGGCTATCTCTTTGCGGCGGTTAGTTTCTGAATCCAAGTACTTTAACTTAATACGCAACAGTGCGGCCTGCATTTCGTCCAGGCGACTGTTTACACCTTGATAAAGATTCTCATATTTGATATGACTTCCGTAATTACCCAGAGCACGGATTGTTTCTGCCAACTGCGTATCATCTGTTGTGACCGCACCACCATCCCCCAGCGCCCCCAGGTTTTTCCCTGGATAAAAACTAAAGCCAGATGCGTGCCCTAATCCCCCTGCCTTAGTACCATCCAAACTTACTCCGTGAGCTTGTGCAGAGTCCTCTAACACCAGTAGATTATATTTAGCCGCAATCGCCATAATCTCTTTCATTGGAGCAACCTGACCATATAGATGCACGGGTAAAATAACTTTTGTTTTACCTGTAATTGCTTGCTCTATTAGATCGGGATCAATATTGAAAGAAGCATCATTTGGTTCAACCAATATAGGTTTAAGGTTATTTTCTGTAATAGCCAGTATTGACGCAATATAGGTATTCGCGGGAACTATTACCTCATCACCATCCTTCAATTTTCCTAGCTCTTTCCATGCTCTAAGCGTCAAGGTTAATGCATCCAGGCCATTAGCCACGCCGATACAATGCTTAACATTGCAATACTTGGCAAACTCACTTTCAAACGCACGAACTTCTTGTCCTTGTATATACCAACCAGAGTCGATAACCCTGGTAGTAGCTTCAATTATTTCATCTCGATATTGAGAATTTATACTTTTTAAATCAAGAAATGGAACCACAATTAAATCTCATTTATATTTTATTTAGTTAATTATTTATCACATAACTGCATCAACTAACTACCAAAATGTAGCTGGATAATGCTATAGGACATATGCTTTAAAGCTGAACCCCACCTAATTGGATAGATACTTGCGCCTCATTTCATAATAGAGAAGAATACTTAAGTATTAAACCCAGCACCAAGCTCTCTTAATATGAAAAATGAACATGCTATAAACATAGGATATACGTAATAAACAGCAGTAATTATTCAATTAATATTAATAAGCTACTGCTAGCAAAATTTTTAATAAATATGTGTAAATTTAGGGCAACACATTACTTCTTATCTACCCTTAAGTTAAATTATTAAACCTATAGACTAAATTCCGTAACACTATTTAAGATTCGGTCAGGGTCATATTCCATTAATACCTGACGACTTAAAAAACCACTAGTGACGGCACAAGTATTTAAGTGTAGTTTTTTTCCAATCTGTATATCATGCCCGGTATCACCAATAAACCAATCTGATTTACAATATTCAGGTACATAATTATTGATTAACTCATCCTTAGAATACTTTTGATGGGTCACCATTATTTTACGAAAATATTTTAATAAATCGAACTGCTCCAATTGCAGCATCACCGGTTCGCTAAATTGACGAGCGGTACACACATATAAAGTAGCGCTTTCTTTAAGGGTCTTTAGCGTATCAGCAACACCTATTATAGGTTTATCGAATATCAAAAAATCTTCGTGCTCTATTAACATCATCCAATTATCTATAAACACACGAATTTTTGAATCCGGATAACCGAATTGGGAAGACAGGATAACTTGATTTGAAACTTTCCGCTGTTTAAAGCTCCAATACTGGTCATAAGTTAAATTTGAATCGCAAACCAGATGCTGGAATAACTTATAAAGTCTAAGCTTTGAATCAATCAGAGTGCCATCAAAATCAAAATATATATTCAATTTAAAGCCCTAAAATACGCTACTTCTTCTTTAAGCCCCTCATCAAGACTAATTTCATTAGTAATTAGATACTTCCTCATTTTGGAATTATCAAATAGTAAATCCCTTTTCACACCACTGTACGGTTTTATATCTACAACTACCTTTTCATCAGTAATTTCATCTAATTTATTAACTAAATCCACAATAGAAATTGCCTGCCCACCGACAACATTGATAACCCCCACTGTTTCAGATAAGTCTATGGCGGCAACGCATGCATCGATCACATCATTAATATAAATGAAACTCCTTAACTCACTCCCATCGCCCCACAGCTCAATCGGCTCTTCTTTAATTATACGTTTAATTGAATTTGGCAGAAACTTTTCATACTTTTCTTCGCCAGGCCCGTAAACATGGCCTATTCTCAAAACCTGGCATTGGAGATTATTCCCATCACAATAAGACGATAGCATTTTCTCACAATACAATTTAGACAAACCGTAAAGGCTTGCAGGGCCTAGCTCTGATGTTTCAGAAATTAACTCCGCTTCACCATAGACGTCAAGTGTACTCAGATAAATAAATTTTTTTAATGCAGGAAATGGTAGCTTTAGTAAATCATTTATAAACTGAATATTACTATTGCAACCTTTAACTTCATTAGCATCAAACCTATTTTTTGGAGTAAAAGCACCCGCATGAATTACAAGCTCTATTTGCGCCAGTTTATCAATATCGTCAGTTGCAACCGCATAGTCTGTATTATACAAAACATAATCACATGTAGATTGTACCTTTGAGCTTAACGCCAATACATTTTTCACCCCATAACGAGCGCAAACGGCCTTTAACAAGCGAGAACCAATAAAACCAGAAACACCCGTTATTAATATTTTCATCAAAAAGCTATCCCGGCTTTAATATCATCATTCGTCATAAGACGTGGTTTAGTATCCATTCCACGCAACCAAAATAAATCATTAGGTAACGGGTTAATTTTTTTATCCAAATTAGCGAATTTATTGTATAAGATAATATCTTTAAATATCTCAGGCATATTCAAACCAGCTTCTGTAAAGAATAAAACAGTGGTGAAGAATCGTGATATATTAATTTCTGTAGGATTTGGAACCCCATTTTTATCATACGCCATGTCAATCCCAAATATCCCATGGGGTTTTGAGCTTACCGACTTTACAGTTTGAATCGCAATATCTGTTACTTGCTCATCATCACAAGTAACACCCACCTTAGTAACACCTGTAACCCCTGAAATGGCCCTATTTCCATGAGTCCACCCTTTTCGTGCGCGAGATTGAGCAACAATAAGCTCACCCTCATGCCAAATAGATAACCAGGTAACTAAGCTTTAGCCATTGTAAAATCGGCTGTTGGGATTGCACCTTTACCGCCACCACCAATTGAGGATGCCCGTAACCAAATTTTTCCGCTATCATCGGCTAATTCATTGAATGCATCACGTAAATCCGCTTCATTATTTATCATTTTATTGCGTGGTACAGGGACCCCCGCTTCTTTAAAAGCTAAATATGACTTATATTTATGAACACATGTATCAATTACCTCATGATCAGGCATAAACAACTTGGTACCTGTCGCTAAAATTTCATCCCGGAATAAGGATGCATGAAATATCTCTAAATCATTTTGAAAATGAAGTAAGTCAGGCTTCTCCTTATTGAGCAAATTAAGCAGTGACTGCTTATACTCTGGCGAGTCTGCATATGGTATATAGAATTTTTTATGAGCATTAGACAACACTAAATCAGTTGGCTCGGAACCCATTCCATAAATAAAATCATTCTTACCGCTTTTCAGTAAAGAATTAATTACACCTTCTGAAGGTGCACCACCTGCGCCCGCTATTAATATTTTAGCCATTTAATTTTTACTCATTATTTTGAATTGACTGTAATCTCGAATATAATCGGCCTCATCAAAATACTCACTCGCTAAAACCAGCAACACACAATCTGTGCTAAAGTCATGCATTTCACGCCAAATCATATTTTCTATCAATATCCCTCTTGATGGGCTATCCAGCCATACATCTTCCTTAGTATGGCCATCATCCAATATCATCCTACAACGCCCAGATACACAAATCGCTACTTGCTTTAGTGCTTTGTGAGCATGAAAACCCCTTGCAGTTTCTTTCTCGGTACCAAAAATATAATAAACACGCTTTATATCGAACGGTATATTCTGGTTAGCCTCAATAGCAACAAGAGATCCACGTTCATCACCCAATGAAGGAAGATCTATCCAGTTAGCCAAGCTCATTTACCTTCCTTTACCAAGTCTAATAGATACCTACCATAGGAATTTTTACTTAAAGAATCACCTACTATCGCGACCTCTTTTGGAGTAAGCCAACCATTATTAAAAGCAATTTCTTCCAAACAAGCCACTTTATAACCCTGGCGTTTTTCAAGCGTTTCTACAAATTGTGCGGCTTCTAATAAACTTTCATGTGTGCCTGTGTCCAGCCAGGCAAAACCACGCCCGAGTAACTCAACATTCAGTTCACCCATTTCTAAATAAGCATTGTTAACACATGTTATTTCTAATTCACCACGTGCAGATGGCTTAACATTTTTGGCTATATCAATTACATTATTATCGTAAAAATACAGGCCAGTTACCGCAAAGTTTGATTTTGGTAATATGGGCTTTTCTTCTATAGAAATGGCTTTCATTTTTTGGTCAAATTCAACCACACCAAAGCGTTCAGGGTCTTTAACTTGATAACCAAATACGGTTGCACCACCATCTTGCTTAGCACGCTGCACAGCATCCTTTAATTTAGGCGTGAAACCTTGACCATAAAAAATATTATCACCCAGTACCAGACATACATCATCGTTGCCGATAAACTCTTCACCAATAATAAAGGCCTGGGCTAGCCCATCTGGGCTGGGTTGCGCCGCATAGCGAATATTAATACCAAACTGTCTTCCATCTTTAAGCAAGCGTTCAAACCCGGACATATCTTCAGGAGTGGTAATAATTAAAATATCGTTAATACCCGCCAACATGAGTACAGATAGAGGGTAATAAATCATCGGCTTATCGTAGATAGGCAATAATTGTTTCGAAACCCCTATTGTTAGAGGATAAAGGCGAGTACCGCTACCACCCGCTAATATAATACCTTTCATATCTTTTCCTCTACACCCAATCTTTTTCGACTATATGAACCATCTAATACCCGACTCCACCAGCCTTTATTATCTAAATACCATTGAACTGTTTTACGCATGCCTGTTTCAAATGTTTCTTCCGGCTTCCAACCCAGTTCTTTTTCTATTTTACTGGCATCTATGGCATAACGAATATCGTGGCCCGGACGATCCTTTACAAAGGTGATTAAGTCTTTATAAAAATTAATACCTTTTGGCTTGCTTGGCACTAGCTCTTCTAATAATTCGCATAAGGTATGTACAACTTCAATATTTTGTTTCTCGTTGTGGCCACCAATATTATAAGTCTCACCAATGACGCCTTCGGTAACCACCTTATAAAGTGCACGGCCATGGTCTTCCACATATAGCCAGTCACGTATTTGATTGCCTTTACCATAAACAGGCAGGGGCTTGCCCTCTAAGGCGTTAAGAATCATAAGGGGTATTAGTTTTTCAGGAAAATGATACGGGCCGTAATTATTTGAGCAATTGGTTATTAACGTTGGTAAACCATACGTACGCAACCAAGCACGTACTAGGTGATCTGAACTAGCCTTGCTCGCTGAATAGGGCGAGCTTGGGGCATAAGGTGATTGTTCGGTAAATAAATCTTCAGGCCCTTCTAAGTCACCATAAACCTCATCGGTAGATATATGGTGAAAACGAAAAGCAGCTTTCTTGTCACCCGCTAGCTTGTTCCAGTAATTGCGTGCCGCTTCTAATAAGGTATAAGTGCCTACAATATTAGTTTCAATAAAAGCAGTCGGACCGTCGATTGATCGATCCACATGACTTTCGGCTGCCAAATGCATCACAGCATCAGGTTTATGCTTTGCAAAAACACAATCTAACGCTTCACGACTGCAAATATCTACTTGCTCAAAGACATAGCGTTTATCCGCAACAAACTCTGTTAACGATTCAAGATTACCTGCGTAAGTGAGTTTATCTACATTTACCACGCTGTCCTGTGTATTTGTAATAATATGACGAATGACTGCAGATCCGATAAAACCAGCGCCGCCGGTTACTAGAATTTTCATTTATTGCTTCCAATAAATTGAATGTACCAAGGCATTGCTTTTTGAATTCCTTCTAATATTTTGAATTTAGGCGCGTAACCTAACAGATCAACCGCCTTACTGACATCTGCTTGCGAATGCCTTACATCCCCCGCGCGAAAATCACGATAAGTAGGCGCTAATTCAGCCTTTACATCATTTTGAGTCAGCGCTGTTTTGATTGATGCAAATAGTTCATTCAAAGTTGTACGGTCGCCCACGGCTACATTATAAACTTTATTTTTTGCTTCTTGCGGTGCGGTTGCTGCTAAAATATTCATTTGTACTGTATTTTCAATAAAGCAGAAATCACGGCTGGTCTCACCATCACCATTAATAAAGAGTTCTTCGCCTTTTATCATTGCAGCAGTCCACTTAGGTATCACCGCAGCATAGGCACCATCAGGGTCTTGCCGTTTACCAAATACATTAAAATAACGTAAACCAATTGTTTTAAAACTGTAGGTACGGGCAAATACATCGGCATATAACTCATTAACGTATTTAGTCACGGCATAAGGTGATAAAGGATTACCGATATTTTCTTCTACTTTTGGTAATACCGGGTGGTCGCCATAGGTTGAACTTGATGCAGCGTAGGTAAAGCTTTTTATATCCTCATCACGGGCTGCCACTAACATATTTAAAAAGCCGCTTATGTTAGTGGCATTGGTAGTTGCTGGGTCCTCAATTGAACGTGGAACCGAACCTAATGCTGCCTGGTGCAATACGAAATCAACACCTTTCACTGCACTTACACAATCCTCGGGGTTTCGAATATCGCCTTCACTAAAGGTAAAATTCTGCCATTGTTCATTAGTAACACTTGCTTCCACTTCGTCTAAATTATGTTGATGGCCAGTAGCAAAGTTATCTAACCCAACAACTTGTTGATTAAGCTTAAGCAATGTTTCTAACAAATTGGAGCCAATGAAACCAGCCACACCTGTAATCAACCAAGTTTTCGGCTCATCCAACAACGCTTTTCTAATTTCTTCGTATTTAATCATATTGATTTTGCCAACCTATTTTACCAAAATCTAGGATAACAGATTCAGGCAGTTGTAGAGCCCTTCGTCAAACGTAGAGCAAACGAAATTTCTTCTCCCGCCTTATTAAAGTCGAATATCAGACTCTTCTGCAGTGAGCACGTATTTCAAATCGTATAAAACATGATTCTCACTTCCTAGTGCACGAAATTCGCTAGCATCCATGGCTTTAAATTGATCATGGGCAACCCCCAGTATAATTCCGTCGTAATCATTACTTGGTGCAGCTATCGGGGTAATACCATATTCACGCAGCGCTTCTTCTTTGTTAATCCAAGGATCGTAAACATCTACAGTTACATTGTACTCTTCAAGTTCATTTACAATATCCACAACCTTAGTATTACGTAGATCTGGACAATTTTCTTTAAATGTTAAGCCCATTAATAAAACTTTTGCGCCATCGACCTGTATGCGTTGTTTAAGCATTCTCTTTACAAGTTGACTCACCACATAACGGCCCATACCATCATTTATACGGCGACCTGCAAGTATCATTTCTGGGTTATAGCCAATACTTTGCGCTTTGTGAGTTAAGTAATATGGGTCTACCCCTATGCAATGTCCACCAACTAAACCAGGGCGAAATGGTAAAAAATTCCATTTACTTCCAGCCGCCTCTAATACAGCCTGAGTATCTATTCCCATTTTATTAAAAATGAGTGCCAGTTCGTTTATTAAAGCAATATTCACATCACGCTGCGTATTCTCTATCACCTTGGCGGCCTCAGCAACTTTAATTGAACTTGCCTTATGTGTACCTACGGTAATAATTTCGTTGTATAAGCTATTTACTAAATCCGCAATAGCGGGTGTAGAGCCAGCGGTTACTTTTTTAATATTGGTAACTCGGTGCTCCTTATCGCCTGGGTTAATGCGTTCTGGGCTGTACCCTGCATAAAAATCCTGGTTAAACTTCAATCCCGAAACACGCTCTAAGACCGGCACACAGTCTTCTTCGGTTGCACCAGGGTAAACAGTTGATTCATATATAACTACGTCCCCCTTATTTATAACCTTGCCTAACATTTCACTGGCTTTAATAAGTGGGGTTAAGTCAGGGCGCTTGTGTTCATCAATCGGGGTGGGGACCGTCACAATATATACATTGCAGGCGTTAAGGCCACTTGAGTTTGATGCAAATGATAAATGGGAAGTTGCCGCAAGCTCTTCACCACTCACTTCTAAGGTGGCATCATAACCACTTTTCAATTCATTAATTCGATTTTGGTTTATATCAAAACCAACCACTGAACGCTTATTTCCAAATTCAACAGCTAAAGGTAAGCCAACATAACCTAAGCCAATAACGGCTAATTTAATATCGCTTAATTTCATTTTATCTTCCATTTAAGTCTATTTAGGCGGATTATAGCTTTTACCCTACCTATTTTTTTCCTGAGACATATCGCTCACAGGATGAGCTAGTGAATTTTTATAATAGAATCACACATTCGTGTAATTTCGCGAGTTTTTATCGCTGCGCTCAGCTCTACAAGCTGCACGGAGCCATGCCTATTCTCTTGCATACTGCTTCCTAAACTGTACTTTTAGGTTTACTTAGACACTCACATCCCAGGGACTAAACGAATTCCTTTGGATGTAAACCACAGGCGTTTCACACAGTTTATAAAGCCTCCTTGGAATGAGTTCATATTATCCATGAGTGTGCAAACCTCAATGTTTATCATTAAATTAGATACCCACTGCATTGGGCCGTATTTCTACACTCTACACCCTGTACCCTGTACCCTGTACCCTGTACTCTTTGGATTAGAGTTTTTTTGGCCAGCACTAGCATCTCTTTGGTGCCGAGTAGCATGTGTGTCCTAAGCTTGCTACCGGGATGAAGGCTCTTGTTATTTTTTCATTAATCCATTTATCGCGTGCCAGCACGCTCCTACATTGTTACGTTTTAGCTTGGCTAATTTTTATTATTGTGATTAATCGCGTGCAAGTACCCTACTACAGGGTGATTTTAACGATTTTTAGGTTTAATCAGTATTACCGGTGTTTATTATTCTAAACATTTACATGTGCTAACGGCAGTTCTAACTATTTTGAGCCCATGTGCGTTGGGTAAGTATTCTATCTTAATAATATGGCATTTGTGAGGGGTATTGTTAATTAATTGTTTTAATTTAAGGGGTTAGCTAGGGGGGGGGCATTCGTGGGAGCGGGCTATTACTGGGTTTATCGCTTTATATGGCGAGTCACTTGCTTCTGCTGGCCACTAGGTTCCTTGCAAGGTGATTTATTTTGGTTATGAGTGCACTTACCACTTCTAACTACGCTACTCTGACAGCCATCAACTTAGCGCTAGTACAGAGGTAAACGGTGCCTTGCCGGTCTCTTCCCCACAAATATTTTTTGATACTTTAGTGGCTTTTAACCGCCATATAGAATTCGCATAGGCTTTATTGCTCTTTCGCTCACCTGTTTAATTGATTGCAAGCATGCCCAGACGAAAGAATCGACCAAGGTGCCAGCCAATACAGTATGCTCCAATAACTTAAGGTATCCAATCATTTCTGTTGACTGCTTTTGAGGAATTTTGTTAAATAATTGAAGAATTTAAGGAGCTGCCTGCAGGTCTATCGCACGCCACACTCAAAAAGTAGCGCAACTGGTGACACATACAGCTTTCAAACACTTTACCCTATGGTTTGCGACCCTTTATTACTTACCAGCTCACCTAAAGAATAAGGCATATTTTGCGCCTCTATACTCATGCGGTTAGCGGTATAGGTATAGGCTTGTAACTGGCTATAAGTTGCCACCCGTATTTGCGTGCACTCTTTGGATAAATTTAAGTCATCCGCAATCATCCAGCTTGGTAACTACTGCTACATAGCGCTTCATAGGATAAACAAGGATTTAAATGTGGTACATGCGCTTGCTTATCGATACCAAAGGAAGTAATTCTTTATATGCTGGGTAATATTTATTCGGCCTTTCTAGTACGGCATGTAAAATTGCGCGAAATATCCAATAAACGGGGCAAACTGGCGCCCTCCCACAGGAGGTGACTCCTATAATTGAGCATTATTTGCTTGCAAGCGAATTAGACACATCGCGCGTGAGCACTTTCCTACAGTTGAGGATTAAACTGCGTCTAGTTTTGTTATTAAATCTAAAAGCTCTTTTGTTTTGGCTTGCATCAACTGCGTATCGGCTTTTGATTCTACGTTTAAGCGCACTACCGGCTCGGTATTGGATGAACGCAAATTAAAACGCCAACTATCAAATTCAATACTAATACCATCGGTAGCATTTATGGTTTTTGCATTTTTGCTGTATTGCTCTGTGATGCCTGCCATTACCTGCTTCGGACTTTTCAGGCGCTGGTTTATTTCACCGCTGCATGGGTAGGCTTTCATGCGCTCTTCAACCAAGGCAGATAACGGCTTGCCGCTTACACATATTAGCTCGACTACCAGTAACCAGGGGATCATGCCACTGTCGCAGTAGGCGAAATCTTTGAAATAGTGGTGGGCGCTCATCTCGCCACCGTAAATGGCATCTTCCAAGCGCATGCGCTCTTTTATGAAGGCGTGGCCGGTTTTACTTTCAACGGCAGTACCACCAAGGGATTCAGCTATGTCTATGGTGTTCCAGGTTAGGCGTGGGTCGTGTACTACCTTGCTGCCTGGTTGTTTCTTTAAGAAGGCTTCGGCCAGCAAACCCACTATGTAATAACCTTCTATGAAGTTGCCTTGTTCATCGAAGAAAAAACAGCGGTCAAAGTCGCCGTCCCAGGCTATGCCTAGATCGGCTTTATGCTCTTTAATTGCATCAATGGTCACTGGGCGGTTTTCTTCTAATAACGGGTTGGGCACGCCATTGGGAAAGTTACCGTCTGGGTTGTGGTGAATTTTTTCCCATTTAAACGGTAATGAATTTTCTATGGCATCTATTACATCACCAGCACCGCCATTGCCTGCGTTGCAGACTATTTTTAATGGTTTTAGGTTTGCGATATTTACATAGGTTAACAGGTGCTTTAAGTATGCTGACTGTACTTCTGTTTTTGTTACTGTGCCGGTTGCTGAACAGCTTTCAAAGATGTTCTCTTCTGCTAGGCGCTGAATTTCTTTTAGGCCAGTGTCGCCGCTGATGGGCTTGGACTCTTCACGCACAAACTTCATGCCGTTGTAGTCTTTTGGGTTATGGCTGGCGGTGACACATAT
>MAAA01014411.1_pt1 | contig 14917 bp, 10 predicted proteins | sample 1115971 | NCBI WGS metagenome assembly MAAA01 (sample SAMN04961123, study PRJNA320927) | seawater metagenome | isolation source: sample BD02T6 sea water enriched with oil for 6 days | place: USA:Gulf of Mexico | collected 2013-07-27 | reverse complement strand
GCGTTGCCGCGACTGGTAACGTGGTACAAGGCATTGGGAAACTCTAATCGCATAGGGCGTGACATAGCGACCACCTATATTTAAGGGCTTAAATATAGGGTAGTGGGTATTTGGGAAAAAGCAAAAGGCAAGACCTGACCCTGGAGCCCTTCGGTGACAATACCACTATCGATTATTAGCCTGACATAAGGGGTGGGCTAGCTGGCTAAAGTTCTCGAGGGTTAGGGCTTGTTTTTTTGTGTTTAAGGCAGAAGGCAAGACCTGATCCTCGCGCCAGGTTTTGTGCGCCAAGGCAAAACGCAAGACCTGACGCTCGCCCCTGTAGCGCGACATTGGATTTGAAAAGAGGCTTAATGGGCTAACTATCTATCAGCATCAACCCTATTTAATATTTTATCTATGAAATACGGGGCCATTTTTTTCATACTAGCCATATCTTCTTCATTGCAATAAGGTCCAAAGTTATACTCCCCTAGAACAACCCCCGTCATAACTTCGCCTGTTAGAAGCTCAGAAATATCCATCCCCTTAAGTTCAGCAGTAGATATAATTCTTACACCATGTACGGTATCAGCTAGCTCAACGCTACTAAGTTCAACACCAGAAAATCCTGCCAATTTATTAGGTAAACTTAAATATTGTAAGTTCGCTTCATCGTCTTCTTCATCCCAGAATTCGAATAAGTCTGGCACCGGCTTTCCATTGTAAAGGGGGCAAACAATCATCCTATAAGTAATATTCTCTTTGCCACATTCTATGCAGTTATTATTACCTTTAAGCCATCTAACACCATTAATACCCTCCATGTTTATTGGGGACTCTATGGTTTTCTCACCCATGAATTCTTGTTGCGCGTTACAACACTGTGACAGGTGCAAACGACAGTAGCCAGTGTGATCTACACGTTCAACTTCCTGTACTTGTACCGGGTAATGTTCAAAGTTGGTTTTTTTGATAATAGGCGCCGTTGAGCTGCGGCCACCTACCCATTGAACGATCCCATCTTTTCCAATTCCTACAAATGAAATATCGTTCCAATGTTCATCCTCGTCATGTATACATTCTGACTTTCCACGCGTAAACCCTAATTCGTATAGCAACTTGGAATAATTAATCATAATATTCTCGCCATACGAACCGGCGGTTTTATTAATTTCAATTCTGTTTTTTGCGAGATGAATATCTGGGTTCCAATAGCTATCATACATTTCAAATTCATTCACAAATTCAAGGCTGCTAGGAAGCTTTAGTTTCTCCAGTTTCGCTATTGCCTCTTCCCTATCATCAGACTTTAACGCCATAAATAAAGGCCTGCATCTTTTTAGCACCTTAACTGTGGCTTCAGCCCATATGGATATTTGTGTTTCCATGTTAACTTCCTGTAAATATAGAACTATTTTGTATGAATCTATTACGATACGACAAGCAATCGAAGACTGCAAAAGAATCGAGGATCAGCGGAGTAAGGTCTTGTTTTGTGTGTTAAAGGCAAAAGGCAAGACCTGACCCCACAGCCCTGTATAATTTTCCAAATAATTAAAAATAGGGGTGGAGCATTGCATTGTGCAATGAGGCAAAACGCAAGACCTGACCCCGCAGCTATGGATTAACTAATAACATGTGGAGCAAGGCTGCGTTGTGCGCTTAGGCAAAAGGCAAGACCTGACCCTCGCGCCTGTGTAGGCTCTCTATTCATGCAGTTTTGAGCTTAATGCAGTGCCATTCAGACCTGACCCTAGAATCCGCTTGTTTTGTGGTCTATGTTCCAGGGCTTGCGTTGTACGCTTGGGCAAAAGGCAAGACCTGACCCTCGCCCGTTCCCGCTCGTGCCTAACTTCGAATTACCGGAATAAGTTTTTTTTGATATTCATGAATGACATCCTGAGTAACTCCAAGCTGCGCCAACAAATGTGAAACAACTATCAATTTCAATATCCGACTGACATTAACGTAGTCATTTATATCAAGTATTTTAAGCAGTTTTTTAGGCCTACCCACATGGGCTAATTCATTTCTAAGTTCACTGATATTCTTTCCTAAACCATCATTATTGTGATTTATGAAAATATTTTTGATAGCGACCTTTAAATCTTCTGATCCATATTTATTTATAGGTCCTTCATACTTATCAGATCTGGGCATTCCCAAAATTTCTGCAACAGCCTCTATATTTGTTGCAAATAGTACGACGTCACTGTACGCAGAATGAAGAGTTCTAGAATTTGTTTCATACTGAAAAGTGGTTGATAATACACGATAACTTTCATAAATTTCTAGCCAAGTAGAAATTGCCTTTGACAAATCTATCTTATTCCTATTTATCGGCATGAAAAAATGTGAAGGATGGCTTTTCGCTAAGTCAACAGTTCTTGATTCGAGGTTCATGCTTGCTAATACACTTACTGAGTTTATGGCGTCAGAATTATGATATAACTTTACTTCGTCTGGAAATGTTGGCTTATCCATAAATATAGAAAATAATGACGATATTTTATTTATATCAATACTAATTTCTGAAACTGATTTTGGTTGATCGGTCTCATATTTGAAAAGAAACTCAAGCGTATTTCGGTAATGAAACGATTCACTTGGATTATTCTTTTTCAATTCCTCAAACGCTTTTGAAAAACTTTCTAACGTATCACTCTCGTTTGTCAAAATTAAATTTGTGAGGACATGAGTTACGTCAGTGAAAGTTGCTCTATTTTCAAGTTCCAAGCTCCATCCACTTCCCTTTATCTCTTCTAATACACCATTTTCATATGGAATATTACTTATATGCCCCTGAGGGTAGAAGAACTCTTGCATATGATGAAAGGTAAAACGGCAATGATGAAATTTCGCATCCAATTTAACGAAATCGCCAATCACCAATAGGGGAAAGCCATGTTTTCCATACTTAGTAGCGATGCGCCCGAAGTGATGACCGCCTCTACTGAAATCGAAAGGTCCAATTAATGTGCATTTTTTTCCGTTATCCAAAATACCTAACAGAACATCACACTTACTAGGGGTAGCGCTGTCAGCGATAATATATTGTAGTGTTAGCCCTTTCTCTGGCGAATAAACAAGTTTTCCCGCAAACCTAGCTTCGTAAGCTTCTTCTTTGTGAAAAAACTCACCAATGAATTCATATTTTTCAAATGCGCTATAGACACTTTTAGTCAAGTATTACTCCGTGGCAGTTAACAGTGCGATAGAAGGGAAGCTTCTGTCCCCATATTTACTTTTTATGCCTAGTTTCTGAGAAGGCCTGCTCATTCTTCTAATTCTTCACGTGAAATTTTGTTTAGTTTCATTGGCCGATACAGGGGCGAGGGCAGGTCTTGCGTTGTTCGCTTAAGTCAAAAGGCAAGACCTGACCCTCGCACCCCGCTGCCCTTCAGAAGCTCCAAAACTTTTTTGGTACTTTTATGTCATTTAAACTTTTAATTTCATTAGCCATATATAAAAACCATCAACCTGAATTACCTAAATACAAAAGATACAGTTCAGGTCTTGCGTTGTGCGCTTAGGCAAAAGGCAAGACTTGCCCTCCCGCCTTAAATTTATTTTTTATGCTCTTTTATTTTCAGTAATTCAAAAACATCCTCAAGCTCTTTATTATTTGAGGAGAAAACAGCAAGATTAACACCACCATGATCTTTGACGCTTGGGTATTTTATAGCCTGAACACCCTTGCCACCTTCACTTTTGAATTTATAACGAAAATACTCGGAAACAATTTGTGTCGGAACATAGTCAACATGCTCCTTACCATCCTTCGAAACTGGCGCAGTTAAATCTTTAATGAATGCATGAAGAAAATAGCTATTATGTCTACTCTCATATAACTCGGGTTCAAAAATACTGGGGATTCCTGGGAGAATTGAAAAATCAATAATTGGTATTTCAACCTTAGCTTGATACTTTGCTGTAAACCATCTTCCAGACCATTCTAAAACTTCTTTCTCGGCAGTTTCTTTATCATAAGCTAAATATAAATAAGATATGCCGGCTGGATTCATTCTACCTGCGCTGGCCTCTCCTACTGGTGGCACACCCATTTCAGCGAAATTTGAGTAGCTATCTTTCTTCGGTGCATGCCTAACTCGATAGAATACAGTGCCCGCCGGAATAATTTGCACTAGATCTTCCTTGATACATGTATGCCCCAATGCATCCAGCATACTTGCTACAGGGATATAATCAGGCCTTGCAGATGAGTATTCATCTTCTGGTTCAGCTAAGAATAAATATCGTGTCTTTGTTAGAACTTGATCTTTAAAGCTTTGCCATCCATACATCAATGTTTTACTAGGATCATCAATTGTCCAATCGCCACCTGAGTGCTTAACCCAATGGATATTAGGTTCAAAACAATCAGCAACATCCTCTAAAAACTGGCCATCCCAACCTGGGTCAAAATCCTCTAGGATTTCTTGAATATATAATTGATCAACCAACCATTCATGATCTACCCATGGTATATCTACATCTTGCGCATCAGAATATTCTTTCGTTACTGATTCATAAATTCGTTTCATTACCACATCAAATTTAGAAGCTATTAATGTTTCTTCATTTCTCTCTTCGCAGTAGTCACAGACTTTAGATGAAAGGTGTTTATTTACAACCAACTTCAATGCAATATCAATGACGCAATCAGCACAAATATTTTTATCAAGCTTTGAAATATGAGGCCCTTCATTCATAGATATTGATAGCTCTGAAAAATGTCCCATATACAAAATCCCTAGAATCATATGGTGAATTAAGTTTTATTTAGAGTTAAGTTTAGGCGTTTTATTAACAAACAAATACGTTAAATACCATTTTTTGTCGTTACCCCTAACTTAGCTATCATATTTTTTAAACATAATATAAAAAAGTAATTCATATAGAAAACTCGCAATCCCCAAACCACATAAAATATGAAGCAAGGAATATTAAATTTCATTTAGCATAATTACTCAATCACATACTAATTTCTATCAATCCATACTAAATGAAAGTGCTTTGGTATAGTGCGCAAGAAGCTTACTATCCAGAACGTAAAAATATATATCGATATCTGTACTATTCCTACACGTGGCAACAGCTATTTTAACTGCTTCAAGGTATGGATAGCCATATTTACCACACGAAATAGCAGGAAAGGCAATGGATTTACAGTTGTTAATTTTTGCAGCTTTAATACTGTTTTTATAAGCACACTCCAAATGTAAACTAGGAGTTTCATCAACTGAATAAATTGGACCCACCGCATGGATTACATATTTACAACTAAGATTACCAGAGCCGGTAATCCTTACCTGGCCTGTGGGGCAGCGCACACCGTTAAACGCTTTAATTTCCATACATTTTTCAAGCAGGTCTGCACCAGCAGCTCTATGAATTGCACCATCCACACCACTCCCGCCCATTAAACTAGGCTTAGCAGCATTCACGATAGCATCAACTTTTGCAGTAGTTATATCACCGAATACAACTTTCAAACAATTATTCACTCGACGCCAAAATCTTTTGACAAAGCTTGAAAAAGCTTTTTGTTAGATTTATCTAACTTACTCTCATCAAAACCTAATTCAAAACTACCTTCAAATTCTTGCTCCCAATTTTTCAATCCTTGATACATTTTGATATCACCAATAATACCAGCGTCGCGTTTATGCCCACGATTGGTCACAAAACAGACACCCATAAATGCCTCATAACTTGAAAACATTTCCTTTGACCAATACGGGCGAGTAACATACATTTTTTTATCGACCTTTCTTTTTCGAGCTACAATGTCTTTAGGAACTAGATCCTTCCAGGCACCTACACGCTTTAAATACCCATATATATCATTAAGATCCTCTTGAATCTCTGCATAAATATCAGCTCGCTTTTTAATTATTATATGATCTAACTGCAAACGACTTTTAAGATTTTCTAATCTGCTATTGAGCCATACTCCTACAATATATACAGTCAACAAAGTAACAAAAGGTGAAATGATTTTCACAATTTTAACAGTTTCATCTAACGTCATTTTTTCTCCATAGAAATAATCAATCTAAATCAACACCCTAACTTTACAATTAAAACAATTCTATCGCGGTGTAGTTACAGAATTACCCCATCAGTCAAATATAAATTTGAGAATAGCTCAACGCCATTAGACGCTGCCAACGCCCTGCTCATTCGAAAACAATACCCAAGTTTGATAAACGCAAAGTGCTTTTAAGTAAATATAGTATCACCCATGAAACACAAATATAAACATAAAACCTAAACTACAAATAAAAAGTGGCGTTGTATTTAAATGAAAAACCATTCAAGATAAACATTAACGGCTTTTCTAGTCACTACTTTCTTAATTATTTATTAGATCACTATGTTCCTCTTTATTATTTTTTTCAAAATTTATTGATATATCAAATTCTTGCGTTTCAGTAACTACAGCTTTAACAGATGAAGCAAGAAGGCTACCTTCAATAAACTCCAATTTCACATCATTAATAACGTTAACATTAAAATCATCCTCAATTTTTTTTATATCATATGTGTATTTGTCACTTTCAATTAAATCGTAACGGTACTCCGAAATTGATTCTACATTTTCTTTATTTAATAATGATTGTTTTACCTTTGAATATAATGGAAAAAAAACAACATTCTTTCCTTTACCATTAGTTTGAACAGAATCAAACATAAGACCAGATAAGCTGTCACTAAATTTCACCGAAAGATACTCAAATATTATTTGTGTAGACAAATAATCTGGTGTACTACTTTTTGAAGCCGGCCTTGACATTAAGAACATCAGGTCTTTTATAAATACACTTTTATTTGAAGTATCTGTGTAATGCAAATCAAAAGGATCTATTTCTAACTGGCTTAACTTGTGAATTTTTGAAAGATCCAATAACGCTAGCTCATCAATAGGTTTGAACGAACCAGAAAATATCATATCACCCGTAACTGCCCGAATTTCACTAAAACAAGTTCTCCGATCCAAAGAACAATATAGCGCCGAAATGCCCGTAGGCGTCATCCTCTGCTCACCAGCTAGATGCCGCGGTACTGGACCTAACTCTGCAGATGGGTCACTAATTATTTTTTTCCTCGTTGATTCATTATTTGCCACTCTCGCTCTAAATAGTTTAGTCGATCTATCTATAGTTGTTACAACCTCATTTCTAACCTTACTTTTATCGATAATCAAGTCAAAAAGAGAATCTAAAAATACTTTAGCTTCCTTATTAAAAAAGCGATGCTGATGCGCTATAGAACTTATAAAGCTAGACCATTTACTTTGATAAGAATTATTATCATGATCACCGTCATTTAAAACAAAAAGATTTGCCTCACTACTCGATATACTTAATACATAGTCGGCTAATTCATCTACAAATTCTTCAGGGCCTATTTCTAGGTCTTGAATTATATATGCAACCTCATTAAAGGAGATAGCATCACTCCCCTCCCAAAACATACCTGCTTCAAAACTTGTTGCATCCTCAATTGAGTACAATGATTTCTCTAGCCTGTTCCCTGCAAACGCCACCAATTCCGCTGAATTTATTACGCGAGTGCTTTTAACCTCACAATATGTACAATCATTAGAAACAGTATTATCAAGTAAGTGTTGCTTCAGAATGACATTTACAATACAGCTTTCGCATATATACCTCATAAATTCTCTTTATAGTTTACTAGCTTGTAGGAAAAGGTAATCCAGAAATACTCAGCTGTATAAATTAACTAGGCTGAATCCCACAGGCGCGGGGGGCAAGTCTTGTTTTGTGCTTCTAAGGCAAAACGCAAGACCTGCCCCTCGTTCCTCACGCCCTCCTTGCGCCTTGACCTTCGCACTTGTTCAATTTTCGCCTAAGGCGGACACCTTGGAATGTATTGTAATTACACTATGTTCAAGAGCTTGGGCATTCAAATTGAATTCATTTTTTACATCATATGTTTCTGCTAGCGTATCAAGCACGGCTCTTTCTGAAGCTGAAATATCACCGTCGGCGATGGCTAGGATTGCAGCCCGATTTAGAACATTCAATCGTTGTTCTTTAGGCAGATTTTTGATGTGCGATGACATAACCCTAGCCTCTCTCTTCAGCGCAACTAATTCATCGTATTTTGATAGTTCATTCTCCCTGCCAGAAAACGCGATTTCGATATAGGATTTTAAAAGCTCCCTTTCCTCCAATATTGAATATAATTTACTCACATTTTCAGAGGAAACAGTAATACCTGCAACTTTTACTTGCTTAGAGTTTTCAATCTTTACTTTAATTGCTACGGCAATTTCTTTAATACTGCCATGAAATATCCATGCAACAACCAATATGGTTAAGGGCGTAATAAATTGTGCAATTAGTTCAAATCCGGTCATTTTCCGTACCTATTGTGCGTTATAACAGCTTATGGGCGAAGGTTAGGTCTTGTTTTGTGAATTTATGGCAAAACGCAAGACCCGACCCTCGCACTTTTGTAATCTACAACTTCAAGTTCATAACTGTTAGATTTTAACCTTGCTAACTTAACTTTTACATTTTGATTTGCTGATATAGCGGTGTTAATTACTAATTTTTGCTGATCTAAAGGCATTTTATCTCCAATTATAATTTCAATTAATGAAGTTGGAGAATACCTTCTTTTTGACTCGGAATGATTTGTAGATACAAAACGCATTTCTTTTTCATAGCTCCAATGCTCTGATTTTGTTGCGATGCTTTTATATACATAATTGACATCATCCACCTCATCTGGGTTTTCTCTCCAGACTAACTCTTGCCATTTTTTAACCTCGAGCAGTTCAGGTGTGTTTTGGTAAACAATAGGGGTCACTACTACGACATCACCAAACTCAACTAAGCTCTCGTAAAAGGGAATATCGTCAAATGCTAGACAAAAACCTCTGAGACCTGAAGAATAGTGAGACCACAATAAATTTTCATAAATGGTGTCTTTTTCTTTCCCTTCATTAAAATCTTTTTCACTTATAAATTGCCTAGATAAACAAACTGCTTTTGAACTATGGACTGTTTTAATAATGCTCTCGAGATCTAACTTTAAAGTGAATATCCATTTATCCGCTATCGACCAAGTTTCAAAGTCATGTATGTTATTCTCAGCAAGAGATGCTTTTATATTTTCACCTGCAACACCATCAAAACCATGCCATGGATAATTTTTGTTTAATATTTCTTTATCTTTAGCATCGTATTCATCATCATCAAACTTATAAGAGCCTTCAAATGGGTCATTAAAATCCTGCAATCCTGAAAACCAAATTTCACTATTTGCTAATCCCGTTAAGCTATATGCATCAACAGTTCGAAATTTATATACTTTCACATTACCTACTTGTAGTGATGATTTGGGATTTGGCTACTAACATTGTTATTAACCGAAACGGTTCTAGACAATACCGACCAGCCCAGTTATTTTTAATAATTGCAAGACTCTAACATAGCCCTAATCAATCGTAACTCTTTGTTTTACAACGGGTGGTGCGGGGCCAGGTCTTGCGTTGTGCGCTTAAGCAAAAGGCAAGACCTGACCCTCGGCCCGTTTTCTGACCGGTAATTTCATTACTATTCAGCCGTAAGGGTTGAGGGCGAATATAGGCAAGCTCTCAATCCACTCAGCTATTGGATGCGGGCCCCTTCAACATTAATTTTTCAAATCGTGATCTCATATTAAGTTATTCATATATCGCTAGAACTAGAAACAATCACTCTTTGCGAATACAAAGACTCACTATTTGAATGATAAATACCACAATGTAACAGACCATTATTGCTTAAGTGTTCGAACTCTTGATCCTGAACTATACAGCCTGCCCATTCTTCGCCAGGTTCTAATACGTATGGTAAAGGCTGCCCAATACTGTGATTACTTATAATAAAACTTCGATTTTTCCTGTTAATTAATTTGTGAAATCTGGTTTTATAGTGCTGCACAACTAAATGAGTGATGGTGGTTTTCTGACTTCCTCTATTTGTAACCTTAACAAGTATTAGCTTTTTATCTTTTAAGTCCCGCATGTTGGTTTCCATACCAGTCAATGCTCTAACTTTAATAATAGGGCCAGCCCGAAGCCACTTAAATATTTCCAAAAAAAGAACTAGTGTAGCTAGTACAGCCCCATACCAAGCAACTATATCAGTTTGGGTCATAAGTCACTTAATTCCAAATTCAATTTTTTGTATTCCTTGGTTCTGACTCTTCTTTCAATTTCCCTAGAAGTTGCTGCCACTGCAAAACCAATACTGTCGCCTTTAACTTTAGAAATAACATTGTGATTACAGTTTTCACAAATAAAGTGAACGCTGGATTCATCGTACATATAGGATGTAGAGTATATTAATTGCCCATCACAAGTTGGGCAATAGCAAGTAAGGTTAACGACCTTATTATCGTTCCATTTCCAGCGCCATACTGCTCCGGATATGTGGTCCTCAATGTAGCTTAGATATGGCGCATTATTGGAAGTACTGGTGCTATTTGTACCTTCAAAAAAGGCCACGATAACTATGACGACAACACCAAAGCGTTTCTAATAGTGACTCCCCGCACCAAACGATCCCACTCCAAATACTTTTCAAAATACTCAATGCAACACTACGGGACATCTCGAAAACCGAAATGGCTGCTGAAACAAGCAAGCCAACTATGACCCCATTACGAATAGTTGTTGATGAACTTTCAGCCATACATACCTTAATTGTGTAGTTTTTAGACATTTTACATTAATTAGGCTCGCAGAATAGCAGCCCCTACAAGCCCCTCCAACCCCCTTACCCGCCGCAATGCCCCGAAAACCATTTTTAAACGCCATTTGAGGGCGCGGGGCTCAGGTCTTGTTTTGTGCTTCTAAGGCAAAAGGAAAAACCTGACACGCAGCGTGTATGTGTCCGTTTGAACGCCTTGTTATGTGCTTGTATGACATAGTGTTTCTATCATTTGCTCAATGTAAGTTACAACTAACTCAATTTTATTTTTAAAATTATTTACACTTATATATTCAACACCTTCAAGGGTTTCATTTCCTTTTTTGTCTGATGCATATCTAAAAGAAAATGAGTCTTCATCCATTTGGTTAAACTGCGTAACAATAATACGCTCTTTATTTGATGTTAAAGTAAATTTTAGAGTGATATTTTCTGTTTTTATAAAGCTATCATATTGTTTTATTGCGGCATCCCACAATGGCAACAACTTATGCTGCGCAAGAATCTTATCGTTTCTTGTACAGCCTAACTTATTATCTAGCTCGAAAATAAGGTCTTTTAGTGTTAATTCTATATATTGCCGGTAAAGGAATACAATAGGAAATACTAGAGTATCTTTTTCATTAACAAGTCTTTTGTCATAATCTATAGTTAATTCTCGCGCTGCAGCTTTATAACCTTCGTTATAAAATTGGGATTTGTTATTCATCCAGCCAATGTTTGCATTAGTTTGATCTTTTTCAATTCCAGAAAATAACTTTGTCAATTTATACTCCGTAGATTAAAAGCACATAACAGCTTATTACACGTCGCTATGCCGTTTTTCCGGTGACGCCTTTTCACGACGTGTTTGCCAGTCCATGTTTTTAAAGCCAGTTATCTTGAGGCCTACAGCCTACCCAAGGTCTTGTAGAAACGAGGGGCAGGTCTTGTTTTTGCGCTTAAGACAAAAGGCAAGATCTGACCCGCAGCGTGAATACTCTGCCACTTTGAAATTCAATTTTTTATTATTTAAGTATCTTTAATACTGCCCTAATACCATTTAGTACACTAGGCAAAAAACGAACAACATTTCGAATCAGATAAATTCAATGGCGCAATCATCTTTTCACATTCACTACTGACTATTCCTACACACTAAATTGCTTATCCAACTTACTCACCCCAAGCCCACTCATTTTCTTAATCTCAATTTGGACCGGTATGCGCTCTTTTAACGCTTCCACATGACTTATCACACCAATCATCTTGCCTGTAGCATTTAGGTTATCTAGCGCATCCAGGGCGATATCCAGCGTTTCTCTGTCCAACGTACCAAAGCCTTCATCTAAAAACAGGCTATCTATCTTGGTTTTATGGCTAACTAAATCCGATAGGGCTAATGCCAACGCCAAGCTAACCAAGAAGCTTTCACCACCCGACAATGTTTTAGTATCCCGAACGGCATCGGCCTGCCAGGTATCTATTACCTCTATCTCTAGTGCTTCACCTTTTTTACGGTCTAACTGATAACGGCTATGCAAATGTACCAACTGCAAATTCGCCAGATGTATCAGGTGATCTAACGTGAGCCCCTGTGCGAACACCCGGAATTTTTTACCATCGGAAGAGCCAATCAGGCTTTTAAGGTAGTTCCAGTCATCGTACTGTTGTTGCTGGGTTTCTATTTCGGCTAATAGGCTTTTTTGCTTTTCACGTTTATCGGTATCGGCTTTAAGTAGCTGCTCTATCTCGCCCAGTTGTTTGTTTGCTGTGCTAGTTAGGTTATTAGCCACGTCAATAAGCTGTGTTAGCTGGTCTTGGCTTTTATCACTTAGGGTTAGTTGTTTAACGGCCGTGAACGCCTCTACTGCCTGTTGCTGCAATGCATTACATTTAACAAGCTGCGCATCTAGCGATTGCTTTAGTGCCGCTAACGCCTGCTGCTGGTCATCATCTAGTAAGGCGTCACTAAAGCTTTGTTCGGTGGTAAATGGGCTATTTAGCAGGGCTGTATCCCACTGTGATTGCGCTTCACTTTGTTTAGCTCGCTGCGTGCTTTGTGCTAAGCCATTATCGGTTAGCTGCGCCTGTAGCGTATGGGCAGCGGTATTCAGCGCTTGCGCCGTTTGCTCTAGTGCTTTTAAGGTTTTTTCATGATGCGACACCAGATCTGATAAGCGATTTCGCTCTGCAAGACAGTCTTTGTTTTCAAATAAGCTATAACGTGTATCACTGGCTTGTTTAATGCTGCTTTCTAGCTGGCTAAATTGATCGGCTAGTTTGCCTGCCTGTGCCTGTTTATCAGCAAGTTGTTGTGTGGTGTTTTCATGCTGGCTTGTATTTTGTTGAATAGCCTTAGCCAGTTTGGTTTGTTCGGCCATTTTTTCTTGGTAGCGCTGGCTTTCGGTTAGCCTGGCGTCTAACCATTGGTTTTGATCTTGTAGGCTAGGTAGCTGCGCATTATTCTGTAGCTGACCATGCTGCTGTAATTGAGTAGCCAGTTGGTCTTCTGTGCTTTTAAAGTCTTGTTCTGACGTTTGTAATTGCTGTAAATAGTGGGTTTCTTGTTTTACGCACTGTGTTGTTTTTTCTGTGTGTATGTTTTCGTTATTACGCAGGCCTTGCAGTACCTGTGACTGCTTTAACGTTAAATCGCTGGCTTGCTTTAAGGCTTTACCGGCTTTTTCAACCGCCTGATGCCTTTCTAGCGCGTTTTGTCTTTGTGTATGGGCTTGCTGAAATAAAGCCGGTATAGCACTGGCATCACGCTCTATTGCCACATTCCAGTTAAACGGCAGTGAAGTGGTGCCCCACTCTGCTACTTGTTGTTGCAGGGTATTGGTTAATGCGGTGTTACTGGTTTGTATTGCGGTGCACTGTGTATCAAGTTGACCCAACCTAACATTAGCCTGTAAGCCTTGCTCTTTTAGGGCATCTAATTGCTGTTTTTCAGACTGAAGCTGATGTTCACTGCCGGTACTACTCGTTGCTTGATAAGCCGCTATGGCTGGATGATCGGTTGCACCACATAACGGGCACGCCTCTTCAGGTTGCAGCTGGTCCCTATAGCTTTTAAGGCTAACAATTTGTTGCTCTAGCTTTACGGATTTTTCAATCTGTTCAATCAGCTTTTTCTGTTGTGAGTAGTCGGCTCGCAACTGCTCAACAATACGGGTTGCCGCTGTTTTATCGGTTACTAATTGCTGTAGCCGTTGTTGCTGTAGATTCAGGTTGTTGGCGTTTGCCTGGTAGCCTTCAAATAGGTGTGTGCACTGCGTTAAGGCTGACTGTAAATTTGAATGCTGATAAAAGGCGGCCTGTACGGCATCTACGCTTTCACCGTTTAATATGCTGTTTAGGGTATTTTGGCTATTGGCTTGTGCTGCCTGGCACTCAAGCAACTTGGCTTCTTGTGCTAAAGCTTGTTGTTGCTGCTGTGCCTGCGTGGCTTGTAACGCCTTAATGTCGGCTTGAGTATGCAGCAGAGATTTTTCAAGCTCGCATATTTGTTGTTTTTTGTTTGCGCGCTCTTCAAACTTTGATTGCCATAGGGGCAGTGTTGATTGCAGGTTTTCATGGTGTGCATTATCACGCAGGTAATTATCTAACGTGGCCTTTTCAGTGATGCCTTGCTGAATACTCTTATTAAGGTCTTCATTCTGTTGCTGCAAAACACTTAGCTGCTGCTTTATTTGTGCATCTTCAGTGCGGCTACTTACACGTTGTGCATTAAGGCCTTTAAGTTTTTCATCTAACGGAATTATTTGTTCAGTAATTAAGCTGTTTACAGTTTTGCTTTCTATGGTTAACGCATCAAATGCGGCGCTCTGCGTTACCTGCTTGGGCGTAAACTGGGCTATTTGTTCAGTATTGCACTTATTGGATGTATTGAGTGCTTCGGCAGCCTTAACAAGCTCTGTTAACGTTTGCGCTGCTTGCTGCGCGTTAATGAACAACGGGCGTAACTTATTAGCGGGTTCACTGTTGGCCAACTTTTTTAGAGCCTGCGCATTGTCTTTAAGTGCTTGTTCGGCCAGTTCTGTATTCGCTTTGGTTGACGCGAGTTGTTGTTGGGCTAACTCATGATTTTTAAGGTCGGTTATGGCTTGCTGATGACTGGCCAACTCTTTTTGTGTGCTTTTAATGCTGGTTTCTAATTGCGTCTTTTTAGCTTTTTGCTCATCAATCGCCTTTTGATCCAATACATCAACATTTTGGCT
>MAAA01025603.1_pt1 | contig 14986 bp, 11 predicted proteins | sample 1115971 | NCBI WGS metagenome assembly MAAA01 (sample SAMN04961123, study PRJNA320927) | seawater metagenome | isolation source: sample BD02T6 sea water enriched with oil for 6 days | place: USA:Gulf of Mexico | collected 2013-07-27 | reverse complement strand
ATGTTAACAATATGGTCCACAGGGCACCTATATGCCCGCCTACCTGGATAAATACCATCACTTCAAATAAAGGTATTAATAAAAACAGGGCTAAAAATCTCATGATATCTCTCTTTTAATCGTTACTTAGTTAATTGTGGTGTTGTTCTTGCTTTTCAAGAGGTAAGCCCAACTTTTGACACGAGATTTATATGGTCGAAATACTCGAGATTTTAGATACCAGCATAAAAATATCCCTAGGTGCGCTTATTACCGGCCTTTCCGGCTATTGGTTATCCGGAATGCGGGTAAAACAAAGCCGCAAGCAACAGCGCATGGAGCATCGTCGCGACTTAATGGAAGGCATCGCTCAGCAGGCTGAACAGGTTCACCATGTGTTCATGAAATATTTTGAACTGATTCAAGAATACATGAATGCTACCCAAAACCGTTATGACTGGCCCCAAGGGCGCCGCTCTGAATTGTATCTAGTAATCGATGAGCTCGTACAATGCTTTAATGAACTCACCGCCGCTGAATCTAAATTATTGCTGCTGGATGAAAAACCCCTTTATAAAAGCTTGCGTAAATTTAGAAGTAAGGTCATTTTCTTTCGCCGTCACTACTATATAGATAAAACCGATTTAAACAGCCAAGAAGCCCAAGACATTAAACGGGAAGTAAGCAAACTTAGGGAGCAATTTTTTGATGCTTTAAGTGATCGCTACGCCCAAGTTTAAACAAACACTTCATTGTGTGGACCGCTTGCCACCCTAGGGTGGCTTTTTTATGTTCAGGATGAACGGTATAACGCGGTGCCATGGATGGCAAAGAGCGTATATGTACAGGATGGGCGGCCGTTTTTTGCTCCTGCAAAAACGGCATTTCCACCATCCATGGCGGTCGTATAGCGCGGTGGCAGGGTCGTGACAGGGATGTCACTTATCAGAACAATGCATGGAGCAATTGTCGGATGCCAAGGAGCGCATATGCACAGGATGGGCGGTATCTTAATAATGCAGGAGAAATTTTTAATGGTATGTACAGAATATACGATCAGTTTTTTTGCTCCCAACAAACCCTAAGAACTTACATCCTTCATAGTCGCATAACACGCTACTAAGCGCCTTCAGTCTTACATATACCAAGACCAAACGCCCCAGTATATACCTACCCATTAGCGGCATCATCACAACATAGAGTTATCTGATTAATCCTCAGCAATTTCCCCTGTAGAGACTAAACTTCTGCTATATGTAATAAATATACAGAGGTGTTGTTATGTCTATGGGATTAAAAGGCAAGTTATTAGCCATTATTGGTTCGGGCATACTCGGTTTAGGACTGGTTAGTGCTTTTTCGTTCACATCCTTATCAAACAATGTCACTGAATTCGAGGAGGTATTAAGTCACGACGTAGCAGCTGCCCTTGCCGCAGGAAAAATGACCCTACAGTTTAAGATCCAAGTTCAAGAATGGAAAAACGTGTTATTACGAGGCTATGACAACACTAAGCGCGAGAAATACTGGGGGAAATTCCTAAAACAACACACGTTAGTACAAGCCACAGGCCAAGATGTATTAAAGACAGTTACGCTTGCAGGGACCCGTCAACTCACCCAAGAATTCCTAACTATCCACAACGAGCTACTACCTAAGTACAAAAAAGGTTACCAAACCTTCATTAACTCAAACTTCGACCCTAAAGCAGGCGATAGTGCCGTAACAGGCATTGACCGAGCCCCTGGGAAATTGGCCGCACAAATTACTAATTCAGCATTAACACAAGCCAGTGAACACAGCGATATTGTAAGCCACTCTGCCAGCAGCACTGTTGTCGCTGGTACAAGTATAATTATACTCACTATGTTGACAGTCTTAGCCACCGCCGTATTAATGATTAATCGCTGGATCATCGATCCCATACGCAATGCCCAAGGTTATTTACACGAGCTTTCCCAAGGAAAGATGGACTTCAATATTAAGAAAATAGCAGGTGATGATGAAATAGCACAAATGCTCAATGCCCTACATTTACTGCAAGGCAACCTCAACAGTGGTGTGGGTGCGATAAATACCAGCATCGATGAGCTATCAAATAACGCTAATAGCCTTCATGCCATTGCCACTACGATTCAGCAAGGCACCGATCAGCAGTACGAGCGCACAGATCAAGTGGCCACCGCCATCACACAAATGTCAGCGGCTTCAACAGAGGTTGCACGTCACGCACAAGATGCTGCAAATGTTGCCAACCAAGTAGAAAAAAACGCACAAAGCGGCGTAAATAATATGCGCTCAGCTATCGCCACGATTAATTCTACCAGCGAGCAAATTGCCACTACCGCAGATGTAGTACGTCACTTAGAAGAGGACACAAAAAGTGTGGGCACTGTATTAGATGTTATTAAAGGCATTGCCGAACAAACCAACCTGTTAGCGTTGAATGCCGCCATTGAGGCTGCTAGAGCAGGCGAACAAGGCCGAGGTTTTGCCGTGGTGGCCGATGAAGTGCGTACACTTGCACAACGTACTCAAGAGAGTACGGCAGAAATTCATACCATTATTGAGAACGTACAAAACGGCGCCCAAAACGCAGTAAGCGCCATTCAAAGCGGGCAAACCAAAACTGAAGAAAGTGTGACACAAGTGAACCAAGTGGGTGAAATAATTGAAGCCATTAGCCAATCAATAAAAGAGATACTGGGTACCAATGAACAAATTGCTCAAGCGGCTCAAGAGCAAAGTCATGTGGCCGACGACATTTCAAGTAATGTGAATCAAATTACCAGTACCGCCCAAGACAATTCTCAACATGCTGAAAGCACTTTGAAGTTAAGTGAGCAACTTAAGGCCATGTCTACCACCTTAGGCCAGCAAATTAAAAAGATTAAAGCCTAACTCTCGGTATTATGGACACCGTTTTTTGATAAACTGTGCCCATGACAACATCTGCTAATACTCAAACAACCCACCAGCAAGACGCTATTTTAGTGCAACTGGCACAAATCCCAGCCGGCCAAGTAAGCACCTATGGGGCCATAGCTAATGCCGCTGGACTACCCGGTTATGCTCGATTTGTAGGGCAAGTATTAAGGCGACTACCAAAAGACACTAAATTGCCTTGGCACCGAGTGATTAATGCGCAAGGAAAACTCAGTTTTCCCGAGCACTCCCCTCCCTTTATTGAACAGAAAAAAAGATTGCTCAAAGAAGGCATTGAACTCGTGAATAACAAAATTAGCCTGAAGAAGTATCAGCAACATCGGTAACTACAGTGTGTGCTAGCGGCGAATTTTAAGCGATTTATTGGCCAAGTACACTAAGATAAGTACCGGTAGACCGATACACGAGGCAATAATAAAAAAGGAGGTGTAACCCAAACTATCAACAATGCTTCCAGAATAACCCGCGAGTAATTTGGGGAATAACGTCATCAATGATGAAAACATCGCGTATTGCATGGCGGTAAAACGTACATCCACCAAACTAGATAAAAAAGCAATAAAGGCTGAAGTGGCAATGCCTGCCACTAAGTTATCAGCGGCCACTACAAAATATAATACATGTAAATTATGGCCGCTATAAACCAGTATAATAAAGAGTAGGTTTGTGAGCACCACTAAAAAAGCACCTACAAATAAGATTCTCATCACCCCGATACGCATGGCCAACACACCGCCTAAAAAGGCGCCTACTATGGTCATTACTAACCCAAATACCTTTACAGCATCGGCTATCTCAGTTTTGGTAAAGCCCATATCCTGATAAAACACGGTGGATATAACACCCAGCACTATATCTGAAATTCGGTACAAGCCGATAAGCGCTAGTAATAACCAAGCTGCTTTTACCCCGTAATTTTCAAAAAAACTTTTAATGGGTAAAATATAGCTCTCTTCAACAACCGCCCGCTGCACTACATTAAATCTGATAGACAACTTGGCGACCCAAAAAGCAATAGACGCAGCCAACAATAAGCGAGCCACTTCTATCAAAAAGCCACTAAGGTTAGTGTTATTGAAGAACGCTTTTAGAGTATTTGCAATGTCTTTGCTGAACCAAAAAAAAGCAATAAATGCAGATACAGAAAATACAAAAACCAAAACTAAACGTAAATATTCTTGGGCAAGAAAAACATGGTTTTTTGCACGATGAATGGGCTCTTGCATAGAAAGCGTCGTTAATATTCCCACCAACATAAAGAGGCTCATGGCGTGATAGGTATACTTCCATGCTTCATAACGATAACTTTCGCTATTAGTACCAAGGTAACTGGCTAGGTATAACGCACCCGCACCGGCTACTATCATACCCACACGATAGCCAGTCACATAACTGGCCGTCATCATGCCCTGCATATCGGCACTGGCGGCTTCAATACGATAGGCATCTATGGTTATATCTTGAGTCGCTGAAGAGAACCCCAACAACACGGCTCCTATGGCCATATAAAGAAGCTGGCTTTCTACTGAAGGATTAGAGAACGCCATCAAGGTAATCGCGAGCATGACACCTATTTGCGACACCAATAACCAAGAGCGCCTTAGGCCCAACCATCGAGTAAGGAATGGAACAGGTAAACAATCTACTAAAGGGGCCCACACAAATTTAAACGAATACCCTAAAGCCGCCCAACTAAAGTAGGTCACGGCCGATTTTTCAATACCTGCTTCACGCAACCAAAGAGATAGGGACGAAAAAATAAGCAAAATGGGTAGGCCGGCGGAAAAACCCAAAAAAAGCATGTTTAATACTTGGCGCTGCTTAGCCGCAGCTAAGCTTTCTTTCCAACTATGCTTGTCATTGAGGTTATTTAGCAACTCATACCCTTAAGTCTGTATGGGACACGTAAAATGATCGTTAATCTTTAAAGTTTTTGAATTGCAAAGGTAGAGCGATCTCATCACTGCCTTTCCAAAAAGCCATTACTTCTTGTAAATCATCACGTTTTTTAGCGGTCACGCGAATGCTATCGCCTTGAATAGCCGCCTGCACCTTCATTTTATTGTCTTTAACCATTTTAACCATGATACGAGTGAGGTCTTTATCTAAACCTTCCTTTAACGTGGCCAATACTTTTACTTGCTTACCGGCACCTTGAGCGTCCGAGTATTCTACGCAGCTCACTTTGATGCTGCGCTTAATAAGGCAGGCTTCTAAAATAGGCTTCATTTGGTCGGTGTGAAACTCTTCATTGGCTAAAATGGTAATCACACCTTCTTTCAACTCAAATGATGCACTGGCACCTTTCAAATCATAACGGCGATCTAATTCACGATTAGCTTGATCCACCGCGTTGGTTGCTTCGTGCTTATCGATCTCGGAAACCACATCAAATGAGGGCATAGCTGCCTCCTAATATAATTTAAATTTTAATGCCTGTAATTCTAACCAGACACACAGAAAATTCATGTCTTATTTAAGCTATTTGTCTACCGTTCTGGCTATTAGTGCAAAATTCAGGCTATTTTAGGCCAGTTACGTCTGGTAAAGCGCTTAGATTTAACTACCGTTTATATATGAATAAAAAAATATGTTTAGATCTGGCCAATCAAGCCTACTATTTCAAAATATCTAACTCGGCTCATGTGCCGATTTTTAGCTCGGTATTCGCTATTGATTATTTTTTACAGCTTCTGAATAAACAGGCATCTATGAGCCTGTATGGTTACTGTTTTTTCCCCGACAGCATACACATACTACTGCATAGTGACGCCTCACCCAGACAATGGTTAGAGACCTGCTTGGTTCAATACAATCAATGGCATAAAGACGTCAGCGGTGACAGCGGCTATTTATTTGATGACGCTCAAACTCAACAGGTACTGGTACAACCCAAAAACTTAGTAAAAACATTGCGTCATGTACACAATATACCTGTGGCGCGAAACCTTTGCAGTACAAGCGATCAATACCCATACAGCTCTTACCATGACTACACGGGGGAACAGAACACTCAAGTGAGTACCAATCTTATTTTAAGCATGTTATCCCATCACGGCGGTCAACGAGGAAAGCGTTTCCAAGACTATATGGCCAGTTCGCTCTATGAGACCATGCCCTCAGAGCTTAACAATAATGAGTTTTATCTTGCCTATGCTGACGCGAGCTATATCACGCGCGCCATGTCTACTTATAGCCAAACGGATGAGCTTCAGGATGAAGATCACCACCACCTTTGGCAGGAATGCTTAACGGCATTAATCAATATCACTCAATTAGATCAAAAGACACTACTGGGGATTAGCCGCCACCGTAATCTCCCTGAAGCACATTTTCTGCTGGCGTGGCTATTTGTAACCGTAGCAAAAGGACCTCTTTATTTTGCCGCTAATCGCTTAGCTAAAGATCAAGCGACCTTAAAACTTAAAATCAATTCGTTATCTTTACACCACCCCAAAGCCTATTTACGGTATATTGCTAATTACTGGCAACAATCGACCACCGCTTAAATATGCAAGACATTCACATTATTGGTACAGGGGCCATGGCCTGCTTATGGGCCAGCTACTTCCCGTCACAGTACAAGCTTCATTTCATTCAGCGCCGCACAGCCGCCCAAAGCTATCATTTTAACGTATTACCTCACGGTCAAAGCGTTTCAGGAAATAGCGTAACGGCAGACACCATTAAAACCCCCATCAAACATTTAATTGTGGCCACGAAGGCATTTGATGCTAAGGCTGCCTTAGACAACATACAGCAGCATTTATGTGCAGACGCACAAGTATTGCTTTTACAAAATGGCATGGGCAGCCAACAAACTATAAGCCAAACTTACCAAAAATACGCCGTGTATGCGTGCAGCTCTACCGAAGGGGCCTATAAAAGCGATAACAATACTTTAGTGCATGCTGGCATGGGGAAAAACAATATTGGCCCCATGACACAACCTGCAAGTTTTGCGCGCTTACAACTTTGGCTACCCACAAAACATTTTAGCTGGCACCAGGATATTGAACCCGTTTTGTGGAAGAAACTAATTATTAATAGTGTAATAAATCCGCTTACCGTCATTTACCAATGTAAAAATGGCGAGCTCATTAAACAGGACCATATACAAGCTCATATGCACGCTATATGCAGTGAATTGGATCAGTTACTAACAACTCTGCCGTTTAATATTTCACCCTCTTATTCACTGGCTAAAGAAATCTGTCAGCTTACCGCCAATAATTTTAGCTCTATGTACCAAGACTGGCAGCATAATCGTCCAACTGAAATTAACTTCATTACGGGTTTTATAGTAAAAAGCTGCCAAAATAATTCCATTGCATGCCCACATAACCAAAAGCTTTTAGAGCAAATCCAACAACTAAGTCTTGGCGCTTGAAGTCAATTATTGTAGTCTGCTAACACTATAAAAACCTAAACTGTGACTTTTCAACATCATGCGCCAATTTTTCCGTCAGCTAAAAGTCCGACACAAATTATTCGTTTTACTCGCAATTGCCATGGTAGGTATATCGGTTTTAAACGTGGTTAGTAACTTATGGTTTGCCTCAAAAATCCCCATGCAACAACACATTGCGGCATTAACACCGCTTATGCACGGGCCCAATGAAAACTCTAATTCCAGCAAACACTGGCAGGCGTTCTTAAATAATAAACAAGCTATTTTTACCATCAATGATACGGGAGTGTACAACCAACAAGGGAAGTTATTAAACGCCACTCATAAAATTTTCCCATCACATTTAAGTCAAATAACGGCTAATAAGCTAAATTCAAATACCATTTTAATACCCGGCCCGCAATATACTTTAATGGTTGTGCTTACCCCTCATATTACTAAAATATACTTATTTGAAGCCGTTATTATTAGTTTAAGCATACTAGCCTTGGGACTGATATTTATTTGGTTAATTCTTTATTTCACTAACCGTTTAATAATTCGGCCCATTTTTTCGTTAACCGCAACCACCAATGAAATTGCCATGGAGCAAAATTATTCCTTGCGCGCAAAGCGATTTTACGAAGATGAAATAGGCACACTAGCTGAAAATTTTAACTTCATGCTTAACCGTATAGAGCAAGATGACTATATGTTGCGCCAAGAAAAAGAAAAGGCCGAAAAAGCCCGACAAAGAGCCATAGAGTTGTCTAAAAAAATGCATGACACCAATGAGCGACTGGGCTTTGAAGTTAAGGTAAGGGCTAGAGTTGAACACAAGCTCACGGACTTTCAACAATATTTAAACAACATCATAGATTCTATGCCCAGTGCCATCATTGCCATTGACCATGAGCTAACCATTACACAGTGGAATAAAGGGGCCAGTTTAATCACGAGCATATTGCGTGATGACGCTATTTACCAACCACTTGAGGAGTCATGTGAATTTTTATTGCCCCACCTGTCCATCATCAGTGACTCATTAGAAAACCACAACACCAATAAAGTAGAGCGTTGCGCCATAAATGATGATGATAGCATTCGCTATTTAGACATAACCGTTTACCCATTATTAGACACGACTCATTCGGGTGCAGTTATTCGAATTGACGATGTTACCCAGCGCACTCAAATGGAAGACATGATGGTTCAGTCTGAAAAAATGATGTCTTTAGGCGGATTAGCTGCGGGCATGGCACACGAAATAAATAACCCCTTGGGTGCAATTATACATACCGTTCAAAATATAAAACGCCGACTAAACCCCGCATTAAATCGAAATATCCAGGTCGCTAAATCGATCGATATCGACATGGATCAAGTTTGCGCCTACATCGATAGTCGCGGCATATTTACTTTCCTAGATAACATTAATCAAGCGGGCGAGCGAGCTTCAACCATTGTCAGCAATATGCTGCAATTTAGCCGACAAAGCCCTAAGACGCTGCACCCACAAAATCTTCACCAGATTATTGATCGGGCGCTTAACATTGCTAAAAACGAATACAGCTTATCCAGCGGATATGATTTTAAATCCATTGATGTCATTAAAAATTTCGATGTGGCGCTGCGAGATGTCCCCTGCATTCCCTCTGAAATTGAACAGGTTATTCTTAACTTAATAAAAAATTCAGCTCAAGCATTACAGGATTACAAGACACAAAAAGAGTTTGATATTGATTGGTATAGTCAGATTCAAATATTTACCCGAAAAAAAGAGCAAATGGCAGAAATTATTATTGAGGACAATGGCCCTGGCATGGACGAAAAAACCACCCGCCATATTTTTGAGCCCTTTTTCACCACTAAGGAGGTTGGAATGGGCACCGGGCTTGGCTTATCGGTGTCATTTTTCATTATCACCAACCACCATCAAGGACAAATGCGCGTAGAGAGCACCCTAGAGGCCGGTACACGTTTCACCATCAGCCTACCTACGCCTGATCAACCCCCCGCTTCTATTAGCTAGATACATAGCGTCTAACCAACCTCTTGGCTTATATCGATTTTGATCGCTCCTTGATCTTTCACTAGCCCTTTTGTACTATTGCCGCAAAATTTAGGTCCCAAGTCGTTCAAGACAAGGGTTAAACGGGAAACTGGTGTCGATATTCGTCAATTAGACTACGAATAATCAAGTCCAGTGCTGCCCCCGCAACGGTAAACGATTCAGATTAAACACACTGCCACTGAAGACCAGCTAGGTTTTTGGGAAGGCGTTTAATCAGAGATAGATTCGTCTCAAATCGTAAGCCCGGAGACCGGCCTAATGTGAATTTAAACTGAAGTTGCGGTGGGCGACTGACGAATACTATACCTGCGTTTTACTGTGTTCGTTCCAGATCCCCTCCTTTTAGGTGAACCATGCGTACTTGGCTATTTTTAAGTTTATGCACATTAATTTTGCATGCTACAGCAGAAGAGTACCCGTTGGACGCACAAGTTGTTACAGCCCCAACCAGCGTATCGACCCTGAAAGTAATGACCTTTAACCATGAAGAGTTTGCTGGAAAATATCAGAATATTAGTGACTTTTTACAACAAAAAGCAGGCGTCCAAGTTCGAAGCTCAGGTGTAGGTAATCCTACCTCTATATCTATTCGTGGATCTACCCATCAACAAGTAAAGTTTATTATAGACGGCCATGAAGTTAATGATGCCCAGTATGGTGGGTTTAATTTAAATAAATTTCCGCTCCAACAAATCCAACAAATCCAAGTTATCCAAGGAATTTCTGCCTCCCATGCCAATAGTAATGCTGTAGGCGGTACAATTTTAATTCAAACACTATCAGCCCAGCAAGATTCCAATAGCAAAGTATTTAGTTCAATAGCTTCTTTTAATACTTACAGCTATGGCTTTACTCATTATTTCAATTCTGGCGGCACTGGAGTAATTAGCATAGACACCCTCAGTAGTGAAGGAAATTATGATTACCCAGTTCCATCACCTTATAAAAATCCAAAAGATGATGGTCGCGTTGAATCACTGCACAACAATCAGTTCAAGAAAACTAGCGCACTGGTTAAATGGCAAAGCCATGTAATTGACCAACGATTATTTGGAGTCAAAGCAACATACTTAAACAGCACTAAAAACCTACCAAATTACCCGCAAAATGCTTCCATAAACAATGCCAACATCACTAATGATGAGTGGGAATTACAGGGCTACATGGAGAGTGAACCAAAGGAAAAGTGGAAAGTTAAAACAGAAATTTTAGCTAACAAAAAATATGAACAGTACGATGACAGCAATAATCAAATTGGAATAGGTTACGATCTTACAGACTACAACACTAGCATTTATCGTTTCAAGCAAGCCATCAACTACAATAACTTGTACTTCAATGCCAATGGATTCTACCTGTTAAATCGTGAATCATTTGAAGATAATCACATGCTCATAAGCAATGAATTAAAATGCATTCAAGCTACTTCACCTTGCGATATAGAATCTCAGCAAACCTCTCAAAAAATAGGCGCCAGTTTAAGTTGGCTTTCAAGGAAATCAATTCACCAATTCAATATCAACTCTAGTTTCACACAACTTGATAGAAAACAGAAAAAACTGTTTGCAGATACAAGCTCTACATTTAAAAGAGAGCACTACTCTAGCTGGGGAAGCGAATATATTAATACCTCTTTTGAGAATTCACAAATCGCTATAAACCTTGGACAAGCCAATCGTATCCCCTCGTTATACGAAATATTCGGTGACAGGGGACTTGCTAAAAGTAATTTAGCATTGAAACCCGAGAGGTCCACTAACCTAGGACTAGATATCACATGGGACAATGGCCCCATATCTATAGCCAATAGCTTTTACTACCGCCAACTTAAAAATGCTATTGTCGGGCAACTATCAGGAGGAATTTCTACTTATAACAACATGTCTTCAGCAACAATAGCAGGGTGGCAGAACAGCGTAAGTTATCAGACAACAGATTATACTATTAACCTTAACTTACAGATTCAAGACAGCCTAACGGATTCAGAAGTAAAGTCCTCTGACAACAAGAATTTATCGGGGATATTTCACGAGTCGGTAAGCGTTTCATTTAACTATTTTTTAAGCAGCAAGCTATCAGCGCAATATCATTTTCAAAATGATCAAGAACTTTATATTGACCCTGCCAACTTAGAAAAACATGGGGGCCGAGTTGTGAGCAATATTAGAATAAACTACAACAGTACAGATATTATGGGAAATATAGCCATTGAAAACATACTGGACAATAGATTTAGCGACATTAATAACCGACCTGCTCCCGGGCGTCTACTTTCATTAAACCTACAATATCAATTTCAATAAGGAAAAAGTAATGTATAAATATAAAGCTCTCTTAGCTATATCTATCAGCCTCATACTATCAGGCTGCCTAAATAGCGATGATAATGATGGTAGCATTTCTAACCGTGGCGATTGCGATGGTGCCAATCCCAATATGGCTATTCAAACGGCGGTTTATAATACAGGCAGCTCCGTTGCAATAGGCTGTTCACGTGAAGCAACGCTAACAGATGGGTACATGACAGTATCAGACGTATCAGATTATTCTGTATCTACAGGTAAAGACAGCTTTTATCATATTGGTAGGGGAAGCATATCCAAGATTGCCAAATATGATTTCTTAACCCCCAGTATTGAACAGTGGTCTTACTCAACAAACGATGCAAACGAATCATCGTCAAACCCTCATAAGCTAATTGAAATAAGCGACTCTAAAGCTTATCTAATTCGCTATAACAAAAGTAAAGTATGGATTGTTAACCCTAGCGCGGCTAATGAGCAAGATTACAAGATAGGCGAATTAGATTTGAGTGCTTATTTGGCCAGCGTAGGCGAAACCACATCAACAGCTACTGACATGAAAGACGCTGTAATTGTAAACGGAAAATTATTTGTAGCAATGCAGCGCCTTCGCAACGGGTCACAATTCGGTGGCTTCGATAACCTGGACTATACAAACTTTTCTATGATCGCCGTTTTTGACATTGAAACCGACACTGAAATAGATGCATCACCAAACGATGATAACTTTAAGGGCATTACCCTAGCTGGTCATAACGTACAAACACTTAATGCATTTGAAGATAAGATCTATGTCTCTAGCCGTGGTGATTACGGGCAGGATTACGGCGTTCTCGAAGTTATTTCTACAAGCGATTACTCAGTTACAAATCTAAAACAGGGCACTGACGAATTGGGCCATGTTGTTGACACAGCTATAATCTCTTCTACTATAGGGTTTATATTAGGTGATTTATCAGGCTACCCAGTTCCAGGGGTTTATGAAAATTACATATATAAACATAATATCTATCCATTTAACCCTAGTACCGGCCAAGTAGAAGATGCTATGACAGACTTTGAAAATATTCACTTAAGCGATATTGAAGCTGGTCCGGATGGGTATCTTTGGGTATTGAGCGCTGTCGAAAACAACCCTGGAGTTTATAAGGTTGATATAACAGGCACTGAAGATAATATCTTTCTAGAAACAAACCTGAACCCAATAAAAATTGCATTTAAGCTTTAGAGCTATCAATAAATATAGCTGGAACCTCCAGCTATATTTATCCATTCAAAACACTACACCTGAAACCGCTCCAACTTCTCCCTCAAAGATTCCGTCAAAGCCGTCACCTCTTTAATTGCCTTCACCGTATGCTGTGCCCCTTCAACCGTGGCTCGGCCCGATTCATTGATTTTCATTACATTATCATCAATGGTTTTTGCCACTTGTGTTTGCTGTCCGGATGATTCTGAAATTTGACTATTAATTCTGGCAATCGCGGCCACCATCTCAACAATAGTATCAAGGGCGGTTCTAACTTCCGCTGAAGACTCTACTGTGTCTTGAGCCATTTTATGACTACTGCCCATTACCTCCACCGCATTGGCAATACCCGAATGCAATGACGTCATAACCTCTTCTATTTCTTGTGCCGAACTTTGAGTACGGCTGGCGAGTGTTCGCACTTCATCTGCCACCACCGCAAAACCACGCCCTTGTTCACCCGCTCGTGCAGCCTCTATAGCGGCGTTTAATGCTAGCAAATTTGTTTGCTCGGCAATGCCTTTTATTACGGCTAACATGCTGCCGATATTTGTAGAGTTCTCTGACAACTGATTAATTACATCTGTACTGCGCATAATTTCATCGGCCAAGGAGCTTATTTTAGTCAGTGTTTCATCTACCACCTTATTTGCGGTGCTGGCTTGATTGGTGGCTTGGGTTGCTGAGTCGGCCGCCTCTTCACTTTGTTGGTTTACACCGCTTGCCGTTGCCGACATTTTACTAATAGCCTCAGCCACTTGCTGGGTTTGCTGAAGCTGCTCATTGGCCGCACGATTACTTTGCCCGGCATTAGTACCTACTTGATCCATGGCCAAACCCACATCAGCCGCATTTTTATGCACTGCTTGTAATAATGTATGAATATTTTCAACCATCACATTAAATTCACCGGTCAGCTCCCCCATTTCATCTTGAGATTGTACTTTCACTCGAACACGCATATCACCCTGAGAGATTTTTTGCGCAGCATCATGAAACTCCCCTACAGTACTGCGCACCGACCAAAAGAAGGCCGCATACAAATAAACAATCAACAACATAACCAGCGCTATCGCCACCACTACGGTCATTAATTTTTTAGTTAAATCATCAATTCGAAGCTGAAGGATTTCATCAAGTTTTGGTATCGCTATTTCACGGACATCATTAAAATTTTTAATTTTACTTTTATAATAACCACTAAACTGCTGCCAGCTAATTTCCAACGTCATGGCCGACATAATTTCATCATCAAACTTTATTTTTATATCTTCAACATTCCTCTCAATTTCACTAAATATAGATGCAAATGATTTTGAGAAAATTGAGCCAGACTTTATTAATGCGGCGTGATTTTGCTTCATTTCCTTACTGGTTAAATCCATAGCGTCATATGCGTTGTTTAGATTATCGTAGCTACTGGCTGAGATAAACTTTGCTCCCAATGCGCCTACAGATACCGCGTGGGTTAAACCCATTTGAGCACTATATGCGGGGTAGTCGACTAACAGTAATTTTAACAAGACTTGCACATCCGAATTAGTATCCTGTGCGATACCGGATAACTGTGAGGACTTCATGGCTAAAAACAATATTTCATTCACTACTTCGCCATAATTTTTATATTGATCCTTTACAGTAGGTTGAATATTCCCCCCATCTCGGCCAATACGTGTTTTCCATTGCGCAAGCTTGCTAATAGCCTCTTGCGCGACGGCACTGGTACGATGATTAGCAATTAGAGTATCAAGGGATTTATATAAAACACTTTCTGCTGCAATCGTTACATCGTCCAGCTCTTTATTGGTCGAAAACACCTCGGCTGAGGCCAATTCTCGATACAGGCTGGCCTTGTCCACCACGACCAATACATCGTTAATGATTTGCAGTGATGCTTGTGCCTGCTTGGTTTTATTAATGTGCTGATAGGTTTGATTAATAATAACAAAGCTTAAAATCAACAAGGGAACAAAAAAGGTAATACTGATTACACCAAATTTTTTGGCGTAACTCAGCCTATTCATAAGAAGAATGGCGGGGGCTAA
>MAAA01014490.1_pt1 | contig 14998 bp, 12 predicted proteins | sample 1115971 | NCBI WGS metagenome assembly MAAA01 (sample SAMN04961123, study PRJNA320927) | seawater metagenome | isolation source: sample BD02T6 sea water enriched with oil for 6 days | place: USA:Gulf of Mexico | collected 2013-07-27 | reverse complement strand
GCTGGATGGCAAATTGGAAGTGGATAACTTATTGGCCATGCGTAAATTTAAAAGCATGACGACCGAGCCAGACAATACCTTTGATATTGTGATGCCCTAGTTTATAAAGAGTTAACAAGCGCTTAACCGGAATCTAATTAAGCTGCTTGTAATACTAAAAAGCCCACGACTGTTTTCAGTCATGGGCTTTTGTCATTTAAGGGGCTAAATTTAAGGTGGTTAATGTTCACTTAAAATCATATACACAGTCTTCTTGGCAATCATCATAGTCGGTGCATTGTTATTGCCACCAATCAAAGAAGGCATAATAGAAGCATCCTCCACCGCCATGACACCTACCCCCATTTTGCATTTACAAGGCTATGCCTGCCATTCAAGGGCATCATAGCCTGTTTGGCCTACCCAGACCTTTGGCCGATGGATTTATCGCTAATAGCCGATACTGGAAAGGTGGCCAATTCTAAATAATAACCTCATATCAAACGAATGAGGTAACTCATGAAATACGCCATTTTAAGTTTAAGTTTGTCGGCCTTGTTAGCAGGCTGCTCTGCCCCTGCTTACGACCAAGTTGATAATAAAGCCAATACTTCCGGCAACGTCGCAGCGGATGATGACAATTCATCCAATGACACCACGCCAGATGATAATAATTTGGGCGGTAACAACGCATCGGATAACACTACACCAGATGATAACGCTGGCAATAATATCCCGGCAGATGACACATCAGCCGACGCTGTGGCCGATAAAAATGCACAACTGCTGGCTTACTGGACGGACAATGTGTCGCAAGATATTACCCAGTCTTATTGTATTGTTTGCCACAGTGACGCCAGCATCGCCCGCGATACCAACTGGGTTTTGTTGGGCAATAACCAAGACGATTACCTCACCACTAACCTGGCCCGCACCCTAAGCTATATTGATACCGCTGAAGGTAACGCACAATTATTAGTTGATAAAGCCCAGGGCAACAATCACGGCGGTGGTCAGGTTTTACTGGCCGAGTCCGAAGCTATTACCAGCTGGTCTGAATTCATGGAGCTGGCCAGCAGTGAACTTGTTACCAACCCAGATGTGCCATCAAATGATAATAACAACAGCACTTCCAGTGAAAGCCGCCAAGCGGCCGTGGATTTTTATGTGGCCAATTTAGAAAACGCCCTTATTCAGCCCGACTGTTATGTCTGTCACCAATCCAACGGCGTGGCTAAAAATTCCGAAATTATTTTTGTGGGCAGTAATGTCAACGAGTACGCCAGTTTTAACGCCAACATGGTCATTGATTACACACGAGCCTCACAAAGTAATGAAAATAACTTTTTGTTGAAACCCATAGGTCAAAACCATGGTGGCAATAAAATTATCGATGTGAGCTCACTACATGCACAAAATATTTCTAGCTTCTTAGATCTGGTTGAGCAAGTGGTGGATACCGCTGAAATCACCATTAACACCCCAAGTAATCCACAGGCCTCTGTGTTGATAAAACAAGCCTTTATTGCATGGGAAATGACCGGCGACCATGACGGTTTTGAAGTAGAACGACAACAGGCAGCGGGTCAATGGAGCAAGGTGGCGACGTTAGAAAAAGACAGCAACTTGTATCGTGATGATTCAGTAATTGCGGGGCAAGATTATCAGTATCGAATTCGCGCAAAATTAGCCGAAGACTTTTCTGACTACACAACACCACTAAGCGTAAGCATTAATTAACAATAAAATTGGGGCACAACACATGATAAAACCAGTGGTATTAGCCGTATGCACTTTGAGTGTGATGGCATGCATCGACCAAAGCGATACACCCACAGACAAACACCCGGAATCATCGATACAACAACCGGGTGACTCTCAAAATGGCAGTGGCGCTGACAATAACTCAACAGGGACTGGCAACCTGGGCGGTATCCTAGATAACGATGCTACGGATTCCGAATCCAACAGCCAAGACGATAACTTAGACAGCGGTGACAGTAATTTAGGAGCTGGCAACCAAGGCAATTCGCAAGACGTCAACTTGGATGACAGTCCATCACTGGCGCCAGAAATGCTAAAAAAAGCCGCCTTCTATTTTGCGGATTCACTGCCGACGTTAAGTGAATTAGAAAACATGGAAGAAGATGATTACCGACAAAAAATGGATGAGCTAGTGCAGGGAGAAGGCTTCACCAATCGATTAGTGGCCATCTTTGAAGACAAGCTCATGTCGGATAAATACATCACCAGCAATGACCGTGACGGTGCCATTGATTTGTACAATAATCGAGACTACCCAAATCGAAAATGGTATGACAAAACCTTTGAAGATCAAAATACCATTAAAAACTGCGCACGGGATCTAACCAACGATGCCCTAGCCAATGCCTCTCTAGAATTAGTGCGTCATGTGCTGCAAAACAATCAGCCATTTTCTAACATCCTTACTAGCGATTACATGTTGGTTAACTATTACTCCGCTAAGGCACTGGATGCACAAATCATTGGTGACAGCGAGTTTCGCCAGTTAGATGCGCCAGTTTGTGTGCAAACAGATTCTGGCGACGTGGTGAATAGCATCGCCTATGATCCCACTGACTTTCGTCCAGCCCGCATTGTTCATGAACAAGAGCGGTTTAAAGAATCGGTTGCCCATGCCGGTATTTTATCTGACGTGGTTTATTTAAACCGATATCCCACCACAGACACCAACCGCAACCGTCATCGCGCGCGTATCTTAATGGATTATTTTTTAGATTTTGACATTTTAAGCATAGACAAAGACCGCACAGCAGACACCAACGACAGCGCCAATGCGGTTCCCACATTAGAAAACCCCGACTGCACCATTTGTCATAATATGCTGGACCCTATTGCCTCTACTTTTCGCAGTCGTAACGCCACTGGACGCATTATTCCTGTGGAGCTAAACCGAGGCGACAATGCCTGGAATCTAGATGATATTTTAACCCCTGGATTTTTAGGCAGACCGGCACCCACCGACACCATAGAAAATTATTCATTACTGCCCTGGCTTGCCCAGCAAGTGGTGAACGATGTGCGTTTTCCCCGTGCGATGGTTAAAACTCTGTACAAAGGACTGTATGGTTTTATCCCTGACCAGTATGTGGTGAGCGCACAAGATTTTGCCCAATACCAAGCCATGATTGATGATGCTATTTTAGCTTTTACCAGCAACAATATGAATATTCGCGCCGCCGCTAAAGTGATGGTAAATCATGAACTGTGGGCCAACAGCCAAAAGTCAGCACAGGCCAGCTCAAACCTTAAGCGTCGTCTGCTTACCCCTGAAATTCTAAACAAAAAACTGCTCATGCTCACCGGTGCCAGCTGGGATGACCTGGATGTAAAAAGCCGTGAAATTATGTTTGGTGGCGTGGACAGCGATTCGGTTACCGAACGTCTAACCGACCCCAATGGTATTTACAGCAAGATGCAAAACCGCATGGCGGTGGAGATGGCCTGTAAGTCCGTGGCCGCAGATTTGGCCATGCCCATGGATCAACGCAAGTTATTTCCTTACGTGAATACCGATACCTCACCCAAAGACGAAAACGGTAATTTTAATAGCCAGGCCTTACAAGCCATCAAACAAAATATTCGTTATTTACATCAGCAGTTACTGAACGAGCCGTTAAGTCTAAACGACCAAGAATTACTGTTTACCTATCAGTTATTTTTAGACAGCCAACAAAATGGTCTAGCCCGTTTGGAAAATCGTGATGATTACGATCCTAAACCGTTAATGGAATTACATAGCGCATGCAGTGTTCCTGCCAGCCATCCCGCTTTGGCTGACATGATTGGTAATAATGAAAAAGCGACCGAATTGCGCAGTGTTCGCCATAGCTCAAGCTGCCTAGGAGTGGACGACGGCAATATTTTAATCCAGGAGTGTACAGGTGAAGCCGAGCAAACTTGGATTACTCAAAACAATAAAGTGATTTGGGGGGGCGACAATGATCAGTGCATGACAGCCACCGATCTGAGCAATGGCAGTAATTTAGAGTTGGCCCCATGTGAAGACCAGCACTACTTACAAGACTGGAAAATTCAAGGTGCGCAACTGCGTAACGGTAATTTTGCAGCGGATGTGAGCGGCAGTAATCAAAGCACTGTGCACGTATGGAGCAACCACGGTGGCAGTAACCAAATATGGTCCATTGACGGCACAGATCTGCGTGGCGACATTAATCAAGACCAGCAGTATGTGATTCGCGCCTGGATGTCGGTGGTCACTTACCTATTGTCTGATGCACTTTTTATCTACGAATAATAACAGGGCTATATCATGAATCGTCGTAACTTTATGAAAATCATGGCTGCCACCGGTATGGCAACCACACTGCCCATTAGCATTAAACACGCTAATGCAGCAGGCTTAAGCGATAAATTTTTAGTGGTGGTAAATATGGGCGGTGGCTGGGACCCTACCTGCCTATGCGATCCAAAGGGCTATAAAACCGACGCCAATGGCAACATGGTAGACGGGGTTTATATTGATAAATCCACCACTAACATGGGCAATATCAATCGTGTGCAGGTGGACCCCAGTAAACGCTTTGGCGAAATACAATGGAGCGCTATTCCAGAAACCGCCGACGATAACATGGATACCCGTGCGCTTATCGAACAACAATATGATGACTTTTTTAACACCTATGGTGATCGTTTAATTACGGTTAATGGCATCAACACCCAAACCAATAGTCACAGTACAGGTAACCGCCATGTATTTAGCGGTAAAAAAGATCCGGGTTACCCGGGCATTACCGCCCTACATGCCGCGGCGGCGGCACCAGAGCTGCCCATGTCGTTCATTACTAATGGCGGTTACAGCTACACCGCAGGGTTAGTGGCCAAGAGTCGCGCCAACGATGTGGATTACATTACCCAAGAATTGGCTGACGCTAATTACAACCGAAACTCTAACAATGCCGATCGCGGTATATATTTTAAAGACAACGCAGGGCTTGCCAATGAATACGGTGACATTCAGGCGGCCGTTGCCCGCCGTCAAGTGCGCCAACAAGATGGTATAGACAATCAAAGTTTTCGTGATCAATTAGGCAAACTCTTTAGTGTGCAGGGTAATGATGAGGCCTTAAAATTGTTTGGCGAAAACCTTAGTAAAATTGAATCGGACGATTTTAACGGTGAATGGAATGCTGGGCGCAACAACGGATTAAAAGATCAGGCCAAGGTGGCGGCGGCCGCGTTTGCTTCAGGCATGGCGGTATCCGCTAACATCAGCATGGGTGGGTACGACACCCATAATAATCATGATCAAAGCCATTACCGAAAAATGGGAGACGCTTTGGAAGCGGTTCACTATTTAAACGAAGCCCTTAAATTTTATGGCATTGATGATCGTACACTGATCATGGTGGCTTCAGATTTTGGTCGAACGCCTTGGTTTAACAAACGTTCGGGCAAGGACCATTGGTCCATGACCAGTAATTTAATTATTACTCCTCAGGGTCATCAAACCGGCGGCAAACGTTTTGGCGAAACGGACGAGTTGTTTAAGGTGAAAAAGGTCAATACCGAAACGGGCCGCGCCGATGAAGACGGCGTGGAAATCACCCCCGCCCACGTCAACAAAGCGGTACGTAAATTTTTAGGCATTGAAGGTTATGCCACTGCCGCAGGTTTTGATATTTCGGTGGAAGATATTAACTTGTTTGGCTAAACCTGAATAGCTTGACCTTTAACAAGCGCTTAATCAAAGTATAGTTAGGTTGTTTGTCATACAAAAAATCCCATGACTGTTTTGCAGTCATGGGATTTTTCATTTAAAGAACGAACTTTAAGGCGGCTTAATGTTCGTTTAAAATCATATGCGCTGCTTTCTCGGCAATCATCATGGTCGGTGCGTTAGTATTGCCACCAATTAATGAAGGCATGATAGAAGCATCTACCACCCTTAATCCGTTAAGGCCTCTCACTTTTAATTCACTGTCCACCACCGCCATATCATCCACACCCATTTTACAGGTGCCAATGGGGTGATAAATATGATTAGCTTTGCGGCGCATGTATTCTTCTAATTGCTCATCGGTTTCACAATCAACGCCTGGGTAAACTTCGTCACTCATGTACTCTTTAAAAGCGTTCGCTGCCATGAGCGCTCGGGTTTTACGCAAGCCCGCCATTAAATCTTTCACATCATCTGCGTGAGTCAACATGTTCAAATCTATGTTAGGCGCGTCTTTCGCCGAGCGACTATTAAGCGTCACTTCACCGCGGCTTTTGGGACGTAACAACGTCACGTGGGCGCTGTAACCAATGCCTGCCAGTGCCACAAGATCTCGGCCGTGATCATTTAATTTTGCGGGCGCAAAGGTCCACTGCATATCGGGTAAGGTTTTATCCTTTGACGATTTAAAAAAGCCGCCGGTTTCCGCATGATGGGATTGAGGCAACCCTTTATTGAATAATGGGTATTTTAAATAGCTGGGGAAATCCAGTATGTTTTGAATACCGATTAGGCCTAAGGGCCCACCCAGTTTATTTTTAGTGTTGCGCATCACCATGATATCCACGTGCTCTTGCAGGTTTTGGCCCACACCGGGTAGATCATGTTTCACCTCAATGCCTTTTTCTTTTAAGTGTGCTTTGGGGCCCACACCAGATAACATTAATAATTGCGGTGAATTAAATGAACCACCCGATAAAATTACTTCACGCTTAGCCTTAACGGTTTTAAGTGCGCCTTTTTTATCAATATAAGTAATGCCTACGGCGCGGTTACCCTGCCATTCAATGTGGCTGGCATGGGCATGAGTAATAATCGTGACGTTGGCGCGTTTCATAATGGGGGTTAGATAGGCGGCCGCCGCACTGTGACGCTTACCATTTTTAATGGTGAGTTGATATTCACCCACTCCTTCTTGCTGATCACCATTGAAGTCTGGGTTATAGGGGTATCCCAGTTCCTGGCCTGCCTCTATAAACTTTTTATTAAACTTAACCAAATTTGATGAGTTAGAGACGTTAAGCGGGCCATTAACACCATGGCGATCACAGCCACCGCGTTCTTGATGTTGGGAGCGCTTAAAGAAGGGCAGTATCTCTTTAAAGCTCCAACCCGCAGCACCTTCTTCTTGGGCCCAGCGATCGTAATCGGCATCGTTACCACGAATATACAACATGGCATTCACGGCACTGGAGCCGCCTAATCCTTTGCCTCTGGGGCAAAATACTTGGCGATTTTGCTGTGACGTCTGCTTAATAGTGTCGTACTTCCAATTAAACTTTTTTAAGAACATTAACGTGGAAGTTAAAATAGGCGTATTTACAAAAACAGAATTGTTTTCCCCCCCCGCTTCTAACAAACACACGCTAAAACGGCCGTTTTCAGATAAACGGTTTGCCAGTACACAGCCAGCCGAACCGGCGCCCACTACTACAAAATCAAACATACACCACCCCTTTTATTGTTTTAATGCCGGCCGCGGCCTACATAGTGCAAATTAGTGATATTTCATACTAAAGTAGTGTCAGCGCCACGACCTTGGTCGCCAATGCCAAGTAATTGTCTTTGGGTGCCTATCTAACTGACGAATGTTCCATTACCATCACGCTTAAGAAGTCACCGTGCAAAGAGTCACCATGAGAAAAACAGCACAATTATCTGTGGGTTGGGCAAGGTTAGTTTTTGAGGTATTACAGCGTGAGGGCCTAGATGCCCACGCCTTGTTTTTACAGTTTGATCTTAAACCCGATCAATTAAGTAATCCCAGTGCCTATTTTAAGCAGGATAGTTTTACGCGCCTGTGGCATGAGGCCAGTCGCTTAAGTGATAATCCAGCCATTGGGCTCACTATGGGTATTCAGCCCACCATTAGTGCGTTTGATGCCTACAGTTATAGCTTAATGTCGCGGGCCACAGTACGTGAGGGTTTAGAGCTAACCTCCCGTTATCATGAGGTGATCGGGACGGCTGCCATATTGTCTAACGAGTTTTTTGCTGGAGGCTGCCGTCTTATTATCGATAGCAAGGGCGATGAACTGCCGGTGGCTTATCAGGGTTTTGAGGCCGCGCTAGCCTTACAGGCTTTTTCTTTGCGCTTAGTGACCAACCAAGCCATTAATGCAGATTACGTGAGCTTTAAAACCCCCAAACCCAAAGACATCACGCCCTATGAAGCCTTGTTTCAGTGCCCGCTTAAGTTTAATCAACCGCAATATGTCATGTGCATAAATCACAAGTACTTGGACACCCCGATGATTTTTGCCAACAAAAGCATGTCCTTGCATCACGAAAAAATACTGCAAAAAACCATCAGTGAATTACAACCCAGTACGCTTGTGGATCAAGTGACGGATTTAATTTACAAAACTCTGCCCAGTGGCGAGCCCAACATAGAAGCCATGGCCAGCATGTTTAACATTAGCCAGCGCACCTTTCAACGACGTTTAAAACAAGAAGGGCAAACATTTTTAGCGCTGCTAGACAGTACCCGTAAAGAGCTGGCCGCTCAGTATGCGGTTAACCCAAGTATGTCTTTGCAAGAAATTAGTTTTTTACTGGGTTTTACCGATAACAGTAATTTTTATCGGGCATTTAAGCGTTGGTATGGATGCACACCTGGGGATTATCGACAATTAAATAGTTTATAAAAAAGCTATTACTGTAGGCGAAAAAAGCCCGATTAGTTTATACTAATCGGGCTTTTTTGGATTTATGGAAGAACAACCGTTTCAAGCTGAAGTCCACTAGTGTCTTGCATATAGCCCCCAAAGTTTGAAAAACCCCACACAACTGCCGATCCATCTTCTTTAACCGCCGCAAAAGCACCATAGCTAGTAGCGATGCTTTTAACCTGAGTCAACTGACTTGCAACCAAGCTGCTATCATCAGTAGATCTACCCCAGACGACGACCGTACCATCCTCTTTAATGGCGGCAAAAGCAGTTCCTGTAGCAGATATGGATTTAACCTGAGTTAATTGATCAGCAACTGAATTACTATCGCCACCAAAACGGTAATCTCCCCAAGTTACCACTGTGCCATCTTCTTTAATCGCGGCAAAAGCACCAGACGCGCCAACAATGGACTTAACATTGATTAACTGGTCGGCTACCGCACTGCTATCAGACCCACCAAAGTAAGCGCCCCAAGTCACTACTGAACCGTCAGCCTTAATCGCTGCAAACGCACTATTGCTTGCAGTAATACTCTTAACATCGGTGAGTTGCTCAGCAACCGAGCTACTATCACTTCCATAAGAAGTATTTCCCCACGTCACTACCGTGCCATCTTCTTTAACAGCCGCAAAAGCTTCTCGAGTGTTAGTAATGGATACCACCTTCGTAAGTTCACCCGCCACGGCACTGCTATCACCACCATAAGAAGAGGCTCCCCAAGTGACTACCGAGCCATCCGTTTTAATTGCCGCAAAGGCCCCATAGTTTCCAGTAATGCTTTGAACCTGACTCAGCTGACTTGCAACCGAACTGCTATCCCCCCCCCCTGAAGAGTTCCCCCAAGTTACCACCGAACCATCATCTTTAAGTGCAGCAAAGGACCCATTAGTCGCTGTGACAGACTGAATTTGATTTAATTGATCAGCAACTGAGCCTGCATTAGCCCCATTAGAATAATCTCCCCATGTCACGACTGAACCGTCGGCTTTAAGCGCAGCAAAAGCTCTACCAGCAGCCGTTATAGATTGAACATTAATGAGTTTATCTGCAACCAAATGATTGTCAGCACCATAAGAAAAATCTCCCCATGTCTCTACCGAGCCGTCTGTTTTAATAGCGGCAAAAGCCTTATACGTTGCTGATATGGATTGAACCTGAGTTAAGCGGTCAACCATCGAACGGCTATCGGCACCGTAAGTAGATGCGCCCCAAGTCACAATTGAGCCATCTACGTTAACGGCTGCAAACGCTTTGTCTGTTGCCGATATAAATTGAACATTGCTTAGTTGTTCCGAGAACCATCTGCCTTGATTGCTGCAAAGGCAGAGTTGGTTGCTTTAATCGTTTGAACTTGAGTTAATTGATCCGCTATTTCATCACTGTCACCACCATAGGAAGGCACTCCCCAAGTAACCACATAGCCATCAGATGTAATTGCGGAAAACGCGCCATAATTCGCGCTAATAGACTGAACATTAACAAGTTGATTTGCCACTTGACGACTGTCACCACCATAAGAAGCACTTCCCCAGGTAACCACCGAACCATCTGTTTTAATCGCGGCAAATGCTGAACTTGTTGCTGTAATAGATTGGATGCTGACTAGTTGATCCTCAACAGAGCTACTATCAGCTCCGTAAGTGCTACGCCCCCAAGTTACTACAGAGCCATCGGCTTTAATTGCCGAAAAAGATCTTTGACTGCCTGTAATTGATTGAACTTGAGTGAGTTGATCGATCACCGAACTACTGTCACCACCTTCAGTATTAGCTCCCCAAGTTACTACTGAGCCATCCGATTTTATCGCTGCAAATGCGTAGTCATTGGCCGCAATAGATTGCACTGACGTCAACTGATCGGCAACCAAGCCACTATCGCCACCCCATTGAGAGTACCCCCACGTTACAACGGTGCCATCATCTTTAATGGCGGCAAATGCTTCCTTAGCCGCGGTAATGGATTGCACACCGGCCAACCTATCGGCAACCGAGCTACTGTCGCTGCCATTATTACCCTCATTTCCCCAAGTGACGACTGAGCCATCGGCCTTAAGGGCTGCAAAGGCAACATCATTTGCAACAATAGAAATAACTTCAGTAAGCTGACTTGCTACCGCTAGATTATCAGCACTGCTGTTTTCACCCCAAGTAACCACTGTGCCATCAAGCTTCAACGCCGCAAAAGCGCCGCTAGTACCAACAATTTCGGTTACTCGATTTAATGCAAAATTTTCAGTAATAGAGTTGCCTTCATCTCCTTCTGCATTAACGGCCGTTGCCGTGACACTGATCTCTTTTAAAACATGTCCTGCTGGAACGTGATAGTAATCTTCAGTTGATACAACTTGATCACTTCCTTCAACTTTCCATTCGTAACGAGTTTTAGCCGGTTCACAATAACTACAATCAATACTAACGATGAAATTTTCACCTTCTTGTATTTCTGATCCCGGCAAAAAATATAGTGAAGATATGTATGGCGCTTCAGGAGTTCGTACTGAAAATGAAATTGTTAGTGAATCCAATGTAACTGAAACAATTTTACTTTCAGAAAAGTTAATAGGTGTTTGAATTCTTAACTGAAGTGTTTGCTCATTGCTAATAGTGCCAGCATTAGATGTATACTCGCCGCCATCAATTGAATATTCGCCGCCGGAAATAGCGACGACTATGGGATTGTCTATTCCGGTGATAGTGATAATATCTGAGACTATTATACTATTTAAAGCACCTTGAACACTTTTAGTCATAGGACTAAAACTAAAAGTACCTGAGACGTTATCATCCTGAATACGAGGTAACGGATCTTTTGAATTTTCATTACCTCCCTCGGAGCCACCACAGGCAACCAGTAATGATGAAGCTAAGAAGCAAGCCAACAGTTTTTTGAAAGCTGTTGTTGAAATACACGGTTTCATATTCTCAATCCTTTGAAAAGTTTCGACAGGATCATACTTAATATCATATCTTTGTTCAACCGAGACAAATTCAATAAAAAAACAAAAAATAAATTATTCTAAATATAATAAATAAATATTTTATAGTTAGTTATTTAGCCTTAGGTTTTAATCAATCTGTAACATAAAATTTTGGTTTCATACGAAGGTACAAACATATTTATTTAAAACGAAGTGATTAGTGTTTTCTAAAAAATAATGAGGGAAGGTTATAAAAGACAATGTTTTTTATATATACGTTCTATACAAAAACTATGGGTGTAGTTTCTTAGCAGACAATAAATAAATAGATAGGAAGCATGTTTGGTAAATCCCCATGCATCCCTAGACACTCACAACAAGCAAATCACTAACAACCTTGAGGATTGGCCTTCATTGAACCACTGCCTGCGCAGCAATCCTTCACCAAAAACTCCATTAAACCATCTAGGGTTTCATATCTTGGAATACAAAATAAAGTGGTGCCTTCTCGGTGTTGGCGTATTAGTCCCGCCGCCACTAACGCCGCCACATGATGAGATAGGGTTGAGTTGGGAATATCCAACTCTTGCTTAATATCCCCCACGGGCAAGCCTTCTGGTCCCGCTTTCACTAGGCAGCGGAAAATACTCAGACGAGAAGGGTGGCCTAATTCTTTAAATGCTTTTGCAACCAATTGAGTATTCATATGGGATGGACCTTACTGTGGCCGTGGCCTTTATTTCGATATTACCAGAAATAGGCGCGGGTACAATCAGTTCCTTGGGTCGCTGCCCCCTATAAACCTAAATTGCATCTATGTTCATATCCTCTACTACACTTATTGAGACGGTATTTTTAAGCGACTTTTGTAACGTAAGGGGCTCAGTGTCATTATGGTCAGGCGCTGCCTAATAATTATAAGCACATTGCTGTTTGCACAATGTATTCAAGGGCAAACCATTCGTATCACCAATGGTGATTGGGACCCCTATTTATCCAGCAAAGCTTTTGAATACGGGTTGGCGTCGCACATTATTAGCGAGGCTTTTAAGTTAGAAGGCATAGACATTCAATGGGGGTTTTTCCCGTGGAAACGGGCTTTTGAAAATGCTAAAGAAGGACAAAACTGGGATGCTGCCGCCGCGTGGTGGCCAAGTGACAGCTACAACGACGACTTTTTCACGTCTGATGCCATTATGGGTACTTCACTGGTATTTTTTCATTTAAAGGAATATAAATTTCACTGGGACAGCGTGGATGATTTGCCAGGCATTAACATCGGGCTCACCCGTGGATACAATTACGGTGCAGTGCTTATGGAGGCCAAGAGGAAAAGTAAAGTGCTCACCGAGCTTGCCAATAACGATGAGCAAAATTTTAAAAAACTGCTGTTTGAGCGCATATCAATATTTCCCAATGACCTTGTGGTGGGTTATACCCAGATTAAAAATGCTTTCCCCCCACACGAAGCCATTCATTTTACTCACCATCCTAAAAAATTTAAGGTAAATACTTTGCATTTACTTATTTCTAAGCGTGCTAAAAATGCCCACGTATTTTTACAAAAATTCAATTCCGGTTTAGCAAAACTAAAAGCCAGCGCTCGATATCAAAATATGCTCAATGCGTTAGAACAAGGTCGTTACGACCGCCAAGATAGCCCTGCCCCCCCGATCCAATGAAACATTTAATTTAGGGCTTTATCAGCCCTTAAGCGTTGCGCCATTAAATCAATGAATGCCCGTACCTTGGCCGAGGCAAACCGCCCTTGGCGGTGCACGATGCTTACTGGAATTGGGTCGGGCTCATAACTTTCCAACAGTATTTTTAACTCTCCGGCGGCTAAGTCTTCTGCCACCTGATAAGACAACAAGCGTGTAACCCCTAAACCCGCTTTTACCGCAGCGATAGCGGCATCGTTGCTGGTAACGGTAAGCCGCGGCTCTATGTGCACATTAACGTTGTTAAAACGCCAATCGGTTTGGGATTGGGCGGCACTGGATGAAATTATCGTATGAGCCTTTAAGTCACTAGGCGACTGGGGAATGCCGTGTTGCTTTAAGTAGCTAGGGGAGGCACACACAATATGGCGCACCTTTCCTACCAACAGTGCGCGCATGCTGGAGTCGGCCAGTTCACCGATGCGAATGCCCACATCTAGGCCCTCTTCCAATAGGTTTACCACTCGGTCTAAAAATAACGCATCCACTTGTGTGTCAGGGAAGCGTTGCAAATAATCCACAATGCCCGGCATGACAAACAGCCGCCCAAACATCACTGGCGCGGTGATGGCCAGATGCCCCCTGGGCTCTGAGTTAATACCCGCGGCCGCCGCATCGGCTGCCCCGCCTCGGTGGCGCGCACATAGCGGGTGGTGCGATTTAATAGCTTCACCCCTAGGTTTTCTTCCAAGGCCGCCACGGCCCGCGTTACCGCTGGAGCCGAGAGCGCTAGGCGTCGGGCAGCCGCGGCAAAGCTCTGCTCTTCGGCCACGGCTATGTATACGGTCATTAGATGCAGTCGATCCATTAGCCCTCCGGTGATTATTTCACTTAATGAAATAATCAATTGTGATTTATGAGTATTCTTTAAGCAAGTGGAATTTGGCATTCTAGCCTCACTGACCACACACACTGTGTTGATCACTTACTTACTTAGCAATAAACAGGATTTAACCATGACCCGTATCCGACGCCACTCCAGAACAAGCTGAACTGTATGCTGCCATCACTGAACAATTAGGCATGGTGCCTAACTTCTTAAAGGTATTTGCTCACTCACCCGCCGCATTGCGTGGCTTTTTGGGCCTGCATGGTGTTGCTAACGAAGGCAGCCTTGAGCCACTTACCAAAGAGCGCATTGCTTTAGGGTTAGCCGAACAGAACGCCTGCGAATATTGTGTATCGGCCCACACCGCCATTGGCCGCAAAGCTGGTTTATCCAGCGCCGAGATTGAATCAAACCGCGCCGGTTCTAGCCAAGATGCTAAAGCCGCCGTAGCCGTTAAATTTGCGCGCTCGTTAGCGGAACACAATGGCGCCATCACCAATACCGAGTTACTGGAAGTGCGCAACGCGGGCTATAGTGAATCTGATATTGTGGAAATTATTACCCACGTGGGCATGAACGTATTAACCAATATTTTGGGTAAAGCCAGTCAGGTAGAGATTGATTTTCCAAAAGTTCAATTAAATAAATAAACCAGCAATACCGCAACAAATAATGGTTGGGAGTTTACGTCGCTAGACGCCGTAAACTCATCCATAAGGGTTAACATCGGCATTCGTGCCTCAAATTCTAGCGACGTAAACACCCAACCATTATTTTGAATAAACTAATCTGAAAACTTCTTAACATTAAATACTCGGGGTAAAAGAACATGGGACACAAATACACGGCCATCGCCTTTACACCGGAAGTTAAAAA
>MAAA01014223.1_pt1 | contig 15020 bp, 13 predicted proteins | sample 1115971 | NCBI WGS metagenome assembly MAAA01 (sample SAMN04961123, study PRJNA320927) | seawater metagenome | isolation source: sample BD02T6 sea water enriched with oil for 6 days | place: USA:Gulf of Mexico | collected 2013-07-27 | reverse complement strand
GCCTTGCAGTCGGCTTTATCTGCCTCTAAAAAAGGTCAACCTGTGATTGTGAATGTAAAAATTGATTATTCCAAGACCACCCGCTTTACCAAGGGTGCAGTGAAAACCAACATGAAACGCTTTGATTTAAAAACCAAGGTACGTTTTATTGGACGGGCTTTGGTGCGTAAGGTGACAGGCTAGGAGAGTTAGAAAATAGTGTACTTTGTTTGATTTGTTGGCAGCCTCGGCTGCCATTTTTTATGGGAGAAACTCAAGCGATTTGGCCAATTTATATTATAGAGCGCGCTTAGTCATAAAACCCTGATTTATAGCACTTAATAATCCTTTGATAGTTTTTCAGCTTAATAACCTGAATAATATTTATTGGGTCATCGTGATTATTCCGGATAATTCGTCAGTGCACATACACTGACCCGATTCCCATGAATTTTTAATTCGTTGTTGAATGGTTTTGAGATCAACTTTCTGTTGTACGAGAGTTTTTTGTAAAATTTCGATTTCTTTTAAACGTGTCGAAAGCTGGTCCATAATACGGTCGCGGTCCCAACCTTTATTAACGTTTCCAAACATAGTCAATAATTCCTCCAAGTTAAATCCAAGACGTTGACCAAATTGTATAAGTGCTAATCGCTCGATTGCGCTCTTTTTATAGCTTCGATAGCCATTGGCTCCTCTATCTGCTCTTGGCAGTAACCCCTTGGATTCATAAAACCTAATTGTGTGTGCAGCTACCCCGGTGTTTTTCGCTAATTGGCCGATTTGCATAGAAACCTCATTGAGTAAGTTTAGCTTGACCTTAAAGATAACTTTAAGCTTATAGTGTTTTTCCAGTTGAGATCAATAGAAAAAATTAAATAAAGATATGCCCACTTATTTAATTTTGGATATTTTAAATGACGAAATACAAATCAACAGTGCGGCTAAGGCTGCAACAAAAGGTACTTAGGCGTAGCCACTATTTTAATACCTAATTTATTAAAAGAGATTGCTAGCATTCGCTTAAAGTTGGGTCGGTTACTTACAGCGAGTATGAATAGAGACAAATTTTCTGTGTCCTATTTAAAATTTCAAGGCAAATTGTGATGAAAAAAATAGTTATTAAAAAAGCCGGTGGTCCAGGTGTATTAAGTGTGCAGGAGGTAAAGGACCTTTCGCCTGCAGCTGGAGAAGTACGGATTTCAGTTAAAGCCGCAGGGTTAAACTTTGCAGATATTATGGGGCGCCAGGGCTTATACCCAGATGCACCTAAGCTCCCTTGTACCATGGGGTATGAAGTAGCTGGCGTGATAGATAAGGTTGGTCCAAATATCGAGAAAAGTTGGTTGGGAAAAGAGGTCATTGCATTAACGTATTTTGGCGGGCAGGCCGAACAAGTGGTAGTACCGCTTTACCAGGTTTTTGAAAAACCAGAGTCGCTATCCTTTGAACAAGCAGCGGCGATCCCTGTAAGCTATTTAACAGCGTATCAATTACTGGTTGCCATGGGGAGCTTGCAGGCTGGTGAATCAGTTTTGATTCATAACGTAGGAGGAGCTGTAGGCCTTGCTTCGCTAGAGATTGCAAAACATGTTGGTGCCATAACTTATGGTACGGCCAGTGCTGGGAAACATGATTTTTTGAAAGAAAAAGGTTTGGATTACGCGATCGATTACCGTACGCAAGACTGGAAAAAAGAACTCATGAAGTTAACTAACAATGGCGGTGTTGATTTAATTACCGATTCTCTTGGTGGAAAGAGTTGGCGTGATAGTTATAAAGCGCTGAGTAACACAGGTCGCTTAGGCATCTTTGGTATATCAACCGTTTCCGAATCTGGTATTAAAGGTAAATTGAATCTACTAAAAATGGTTGCACAAACTCCTTTCTTTCATCCATTTGGCCTAATGAACCAAAACAAGGGCGTATTTGGGGTAAATATGGGCAGGATTTGGGATGGGCACGCCAAAATCAAACCCTGGATGGAAGCTCTGCTAGCCGGTTATAACGAGGGTTGGATTAATCCTGTTGTCGATAAAATATTTTCTTTTTCTGATGTTGCTGAAGCGCACACTTATATCGAACAACGACGAAACATTGGCAAGGTCATTTTAATTCCTGGCTAGATTTAAACATAACTTGTATTGACGATGCTCTCTTCTGTATTTATTTTTGTGGTATAGGGAGAGATCCATAATCTGGTTTGTCATTTTCCTCGCTGTTTCTAAAGTACTGTTTCTAAAGCGCTATTTTCACAGGGGTAGTTTCATGCTTATTTAAAAAATTTGTTGTGAAATACTAGTGGCTTATGGGTGGTTAATCCTCATATCTTTTTGTTATAACCACAGTATCTTTACCTCCACGCTTTACTAATAGTAACAAATTAATACTCCTTTCTAGCTCCTTTATGCCTATTACTTTTTTAAGAAAGTTTATCTTGACCTTAATGTTTACTTTAAGCTTATAGTCTTGCAGATGATGTTTACAGGAATAAATAATGAATCGCTCTAATAAAACTATACGTTTGATTAAACGCCCGGAAGGGAAGCCAACGGCCGATCTTTTTGCTTTCAAAGAGTCACCGTTACCGCCTTTAAAAGACGGTGAATATTTAATGCGTAATATGTACTTAAGCATGGATCCCGCATTGATTGGGCGTATGCGTGATGAAGAAGGTTATACCGATAATGTAACCCTGGGTGAGGTCATGCATGCCTATGGCATTGCTCAGGTTATCGAATCAAAAAATTCAAAAGTAAAAGTAGGTAGCGTTCGTTTAGGACAGATAAATATGCAGGAATATGCAATTTTTTCAGATCCAGACGCCTGTAAAGAATTGAACCTTGGCCTAGCCAGCGCTACTGACTTTTTATCCGCAGTGGGCCTTACTGGCACCACTGCCTATTTTGTTTTAAACGAAATAGCCAAACCTAAAGCAGGGGAAACGGTACTAATTTCCAGCGGAGGCAGCTCGGTAGGCGGAGTGGCAGCACAGATGTGCAAGAGTATGGGCTGTAAAACAGTAGCCATTGTCAGTACCGAGGAAAAAGCGCAGAAGGTAAAACGCGACTTCTTGTATGATGCAGCCGTCAGCTATCGAGGAAAAAGTATCGAGCAGTTGTACAGTGATATTAAGCAAGTCTGTCCTGATGGTGTAGATGTTTATTTTGATAATACCAGTGGTGATATATCAGAAGCTGTTATGGATAATTTAAACCTTCACGCGCGAATTGCATTAGTTGGACGAATGGCCATTAGCCACCTAGCCGATACTCGAAAAGATATAGGTCGCCGAGATGAAAGCATATTATTAACCAAGCGCATTAAGAAACAAGGTTTTGTGCTGCTTGATTATCAAGACAGATTAAAAGGAGCCATTTTATACTTGGCGCGTCAGGTAAAAGAGAAAAAAATAAAAACAAAATTTGACGTGATGGAAGGGATGGAACAAATTCCAACTGCTTTTCTACGTATGCTAGATGGAAAAAGTGATGGTAAACAATTAATTAAACTTGCAGATATCGATCATGCATTGGACAAAACTCCTAGGTGGATAGGTCGCTTATTAACCTCTCGCTACTTCCCCACAAACAAATTGGCCAAAAAATTAACTGGCGGAATATAGAGTCTGCATTCAAAACTTTGGCTTTTGAGAGTACGACGATTTCAGGTAATTAATTGGAGGTGCTAATACACCTCCATCCACTGCAGTTATTTTATGAATAAGGTAGTCGGCAGTACATTAATTATGTCTTTAATATTGTATTGCTTCAGTGAACCCTAAGGTAATGGTAGAAATTCGATAACGTGAAATGTGTACTCTGACATAAGCTTCAATCTTATAAATGCGATTTACAGGAAATTTATATATGGCTGTATATACACCACCTAAGGTTTGGAAATGGAACGAAAATACTAATCATAAGTTTGCTAGCATTAACCGGCCTATCTCAGGGTCTACCCATATCAAAGAGTTACCTGTGGGCAAGCATCCGTTACAGCTCTATTCAGTTGGAACGCCAAATGGGGTAAAAGTCACTATTCTTCTTGAAGAATTGCTTGCCTTGGGGCATGAGGGAGCCGAGTACAATGCTCACTTGATTAACATATTACAGGGCGAACAATTTGCTAGTGGTTTTGTTGGTGTGAACCCAAACTCTAAAATCCCAGCATTGCTTGATCTAAGTACTGAAGAGTCTGTTCGTGTTTTTGAGTCAGCCGCAATTGTGGTGTATCTTTCCGAAAAATTTAATGCATTTTTCCCTCGCGATGCCAAGAAACGCGCTGAGTGTTTATCCTGGGTATTTTGGTCGGCGGGAAGTGCGCCCTTTCTTGGTGGTGGGTTTGGGCATTTTTATGCTTACGCTCCGATGAAAATTGAATACGCTATTGACCGGTATGCATTAGAGGTCAAACGTCAACTGGATGTTCTTAACCGCCATTTGGCAGATAAACGGTACATGTGTGGTGACGAATATACTATCGCTGACATGGTTATCTGGCCTTGGTACGGCGCACTATCTTTAGGGAGATTATATGGGGCAGCTGAGTTCTTAGATGTGTCCTCTTATCAACACTTAACTAGGTGGAGTGTTGAAATTTCTGAGCGTAGGGCTGTCAAACGCGGAGCAATGGTTAATAACGTATTTGGTAAACCGTCTAAACAATTGCGCGAACGCCACGATGCCAGTGATTTTGAACACAGGACTGAAGATAAAGTTGAAGGTATAAAAATAGAATGACTTATTTTTAAACACCGCAAATTTTTTAGCTACACACCCTTTAGTTTTTAATTAGAAATTAATGAAAGCTATAAAGTTAAAATAGGTTGTATTTGGGCTAATTATAAATATCTATAGTCAAAGAATAAAATCACTTACTTATGTGTTTTATTGAAAATGGCGGAATTAAATATGTTTTTTCAGGAAAGGACTGTTTGAAAATTCCTGCATTGAATAACTATATCTAATATTGATATTACAACTTATTTTAATGGTAATAAGCAGGAAAATTTATATAAGTTGAATGTATTTACATAATCCAAAGTTCCTTTTATAGCCCAACTGTTCACTTAAAAATATCGGGTCGCAAGTTTAGCTTGACCTTAATGTTTACTTTAAGCTTATAGTGTTTTCCTACTAAATTTGCAGGAAAAAATGGCATGTCCGAATCAATGTATTCACCTTTTGTGCTGCCTAATGGCAGTAAACTAACAAACCGCTTGGCTAAAGCCGCCATGGAAGAAAATATGGCTATACCCGGGCATTTACCCGGTACTCAAATCTTTAGTCTTTACGAAGCTTGGGCTGAAGGCGGTGCTGGGCTGCTGATAACGGGCAATGTGATGATTGACCACCTTGCCATGACGGGTCCCGGTGGTGTTGCACTTGAGGCGGATACACCGCTAGATTCATTTCGACAGTGGGCCAACGCTGGGCAGAGAAACGGTGCTAAATTATGGATGCAGATTAATCACCCTGGTCGCCAAGTGTTTGCGGCCTTAGGTGGAAAAGTTTTGTCCCCGTCCGATATTGCACTTGATATGGGAAAGCACTCAAACCTTTTTTCACAGCCCACCGCCATGACAGAAACTGAAATACAAGATGTTATTCAACGTTTCGCCATTACAGCAAAAAGGGCCGAGGAAGCCGGTTTTTCTGGTGTTCAAATTCATGCGGCCCATGGTTATTTAATTTCTCAATTTTTATCGCCGTTAACCAATAAACGAAAAGACAGATGGGGTGGAAGCTTAAAAAATCGTGCACGCATTTTAATAGAAACCATTAAAGCGGTGCGCTCTGTGGTATCTAAAAATATGGCGGTGGCGGTAAAGCTGAATTCGGCAGATTTTCAACGAGGTGGATTTGATGCTGCAGACGCGCGTGAAGTGGTTGAAAGTCTAAATACGCTAAATATTGATATGGTTGAACTTTCCGGTGGTAGTTATGAAAGCCCAGCTATGCAAGGTCGCACGTCCGATGGACGTACTATTGCCAGAGAGGCCTACTTCTTAGACTTCGCCAAAGACATCGCCAAAGCCGCTACTATGCCGGTAATGACCACAGGCGGTATTCGACGTAAAGCGGTAGCTGAAAAAGTATTAAGTCAGGGTATTGATGTGGCTGGAATAGGGACTGCTCTTGCCTTTGAACCGGCACTACCCAATATCTGGCGTGATAATGCTCATTTTGAACCCAAAATTCCACAGGTTAATTGGAAAAGTAAACCCATTAGTGCATTAGCTACAATGGCGATCATTAGAAGGCAATTACAGCGCATGGGTAAAGGGAAGTTGCCACAGAAAAATTCTTCCGCTGTATTCTCGTTGATAAGAGATCGTATTCGTTTTAAAAAATTAACCAAACAATATAGAGCCAGGCATGCCACCGAAATAAATTAGGGGCCTGCCAATACAGTGTTTATTGGTTGATGCCATACCCTTTAGGGCTCTATTTAATAGAGCCTTATGATATCTATAATTAACGAAAGCAAACCGCATCAAAAAAGCTTGGGAGTATCTATCTAACCATTATTGATATACGCCCAGGCATGTTTTTCCGTCCCCTGATGCTGGTTAAACTTATGTAAGTATTGTCATATTTAATATTTTAAATGTGATGATCAGGAGGAAATATGGACAAAAAAAAGAATTTGTTATTAGTGCATGGTGCAGCTCATGATAGCTCCTGCTGGGATTTAATGATTCCCTTATTGGAAGAGCAGGGGTATCGAGTCCACACCCTCACCCTGAGTGGTCATGGCAATAATAAGAAGAGTCACTTCCGTGTGAGTGTTAACACTTATGCCCAGGATATTTGCCTGAAGGCGAGATCAATAGGGTCTCCTGTCGTCCTGGTTGGTCATTCCTTAGGAGGGGCTTCTATTTCAATGGCAGCAGAGAAGTGCCCCGAGCTTTTTAGCCAGTTGGTTTATTTAACTGCCATTGTGCCTGATGATCGTGGACGTAGTATTTCAACCAATAGTAAAAAGATTACCAATGACAATATGGAAAAAGCAGGTAAAATTTCTTTATTAAATGGTTCGGTATTTTACTCGCCTGATAAAGTCGCTGAATATTTCTATAATGAATGTTCTTCTGCGGTGAAATCCAAAGCCGCACGACAACTTTGCGCTCAACCAATAAGACCCTTTCTTTCCCGACTAAAATGGACAGAGGCCAACTTGGGGTCAATTGAGAAATACTATATTGAATGTACTTTAGATCACTGTATCTACATAGATGCACAGCGGGGAATGCAAAATAATATGGAGTTTGCAAAAATAGCCTCGCTTAACGCAGATCACTCTCCCTTTTTATCCATGCCAGATAAACTAGCAAATTGCATTACTGAACTTGTAGGTTAACTAATTAGGAATTATGTAGGTTGTTATATTAATTCTGACTAACCTTTTTACAGGGGGCTTTCTTCATTATGTTAAGTAGAAAGCTCTTCCTGGCATTCCTCCCGCTAACTTAAAATTTAGTGAAATACTATTTCATTATTCTCATCGTAAATTTTGGAATCATCCTGTATTCGTTTAATTTACATTGTTTATGAAGGGGCTTAGTTAGGTATATTTATGACAGTGTATTCTCAATACGTTTTTACAGTAGTTAAAAATGAGAGAACGTTAAAGAAGTCATAACGTTTATGAGGAGATAGAAGATAGAGTGTAGTGGTAAATGGTCATCTATAGGTGAAATGACCTAAGCTTAATTAGTTTGAGTTAGAGTGGCTAAATAGAAGAGGGTTGGGGCGTAAGACTAAATCAAATGGCACCTTAGTGGTCTGCTTTTTCAAAGTAAGGTTAGCTATGCCTGACTGAATTTTACGTTAGGATAAATGGATTTGATTAATGGCCTTATACAAAATACTTGAGATTAACCCAGCTTTTAAATGGCTGAGTTGAATCTCGGGAATATCTAAAAGAAAGGGTGTTAACCCATTTTGGCTAATACAGAAAGAGGAGCAATTCGAATTCCCCATTTCAAGAATTCCCAAGGCCACCTAGGTACAAAACTATTAGGCTTTTCTTTATCAATGGCTTTCACCATAGATTTGCAGCCGGTCTCTAAATCTACAAGGAAGGGCATGTTTTTAACTTTCTCATTAATTTCCGAGCGAATAAATCCTGGGTGAATACAGCTAACGCGAATAGGAGAGCCACGTAAATCTACTCGCAGGCCTTCACTGAAGGTGGTGAGGGCAGCCTTAGTAGCCGCATAAACGGTTAGGGCGCCTGGAAATCCTCGAAGAGCACTGAATGATGAAATTGTTACCAAATGCCCTGCATTCTGTTCTCGAAATATTTCCAGGGCGGCCTCGGCCTGAACTACGGCGGCGACAAAGTTTGTTTGCGCCGTAGCCACATTAGCATGATGAAAGCCTTTGCCAATTGAAGCACCTTTGCCCATGCCCGCATTAACAATAACTCGGTCAAGAGAGCCCATTTCTGACTTGAATTCTTTGAAGACTCGAAAGACCGCATCATGGTCGTTTACATCAAGAGACTTAATGGACACTTTGGCATTAGGGTAACTCGATTCAATTTTAACCTTAAGCGATTCTAGGTTTTCCATGCGCCGAGCACAAAGGGCCAGGTGTTTACCCTGTTTGGCATACTCAAGGGCCATGCCCAGCCCGAGGCCTGAGCTGGCACCGGTAATTAAAATAGTTTGTCTATTCATTATCATTTGCCTTGTTAATTCTAATTGAGCCTTGGCACTGTATTCGAAATCTTTGTTCTTCGTCTTACAGGTATGAGACAAGGAGTTGGATAGTGCTTAAGAGGATAACGAGTGATACTAAATGAATGAAGTGAAATATTAATATAGAGTACTTTGAATAGTGTTCACAATGTGTGGGATAAACATGGCCGATTTAAAACGTATTCAGCAGCTGGACTTGAATCTGCTTAAAATATTTGAAGGTTTGTATCAACAGCAAAATATGACCCGGGCAGCGGAGGTGTTAAACCTTAGTCCCTCAGCGGTAAGTCACGCTATTAGCCGACTGCGTGAGGTGTTGGGCGATGCACTTTTCACCCGCCAGGGAAAAAAAATGATGCCTACCCCGGCCTGTGTTCGTATTGCCCCTGTACTGCTGGATAGCTTGGCACAATTGCGGGTATCGCTACAAATGTTTAGCCATTTTGAACCCTTAACCACGCAGCAATGTTTTACCGTGGCTATTCATCATTCTATTGAACCCCATGTGATGCCACACTTGTTTCGCGCTATCCAGCGTCAAGCGCCGTTGGCAAAGCTTGACTGTGTGCAATTGAATCGTGAGCAGATCACTCGCCAACTAACCTCAGGCCGTGTAGATGTGGTTATTGATATCGCTCGTCCGTTGGGTTTACCACTTCACCATCAAGCCATGATTGATGATGAGTATGTGGTGTTAATGGCCAATGATCACCCGTTAATGGGTTGCCTAAACCAAGAGGCCTACATTCAAGCTCAGCACATAGGTGTTTCTAGTCGGCCATCAGGACCTTTTTTGGAGGATATTAGTTTCCTGCAAGATGGAATTAATCGGGATATTCGCGCCCGTTGCCAAAGCTTTCAAACGGCGGTTCGTTTAGTGCAGGTCAGTGAATTGTTGTTAACGCTTCCTGCATCGGTAGCCAGGGATTACAGCAGTTTACGCTTGGCGATACAGCCCCTTCCCATTACTTTAAAATGCATTGCAACCCATCTTTATTGGCACGAGAATAGCCATGAAGATGCTTCCCTAAGCTGGTTTAGAGATTTGGTTTTTACATTAGGAATTGATGCTTGGGATTTAACCACAGCACGTTAAAATAATGATATAGAAATGATTATTCTAATAACCTTTTATACTTGTTGACCATGGCAACGACAGTTTTTTGTAGAGTACATTAGGCTGTTGATTCTGGCGTATTTATAAATATATTTTGAATAATAATTCTCCCCCACCCATGATTTTTTTGTTTAAAACCATCTAGCTATACCTGTTAAATTCTCTGAAAATAAACTTACCCACAACTTCTCAGATAATACGGTCAGTGCTAATTAAAAAGTTTGTAACAAACATTCATAAAGATTGAGCTGTTATATCATCATAATGGTCCGTTTAGTCATAACAACCACTCCCTAGCTGTTACAGAATTAGTATAAATAACAAGCAATAAACCAGCCCTGAAAAGGCAAGAGATAATTATGATTGAAACTGTCGTCACAACCATTGTTCCATTTTTTATGTTCACACTCATGTTTGGCATGGGACTATCGTTAACAACAGCTGATTTTAAACGGGTATTGATATTTCCTAAGGCAACACTCATCGGTTTGTTTCTACAGCTGATGATTTTGCCTGCCATTGGTTTTGCCCTAGCCTACACTTTTGAACTTCCGGTCATGATAGCAGTAGGCCTGGTGGCAATTGCGGCCTGTCCGGGTGGCAGTACATCTAACATGGTTGTGCATATGGGAAAGGGGGATACGGCCCTCTCAATTACCCTAACGGCCACCGCTACGGCTGTAACCTTATTTACTCTGCCTGTGTGGATTAGCTTTACATTAGCGTTTTTTGGCGGTGCGGAAACCGCTGTAGAAATGCCAATTCTTAGAACCGCAGCTCAACTATCCTTGTTTACTGTGGTACCTGTTGGCTTGGGAATGTTCATGCGAAATTACTCACCCAAATTAGCCTCAAAAGAGGCAATTATTTCAAAAATTAGTACTTTGGCCGTGATCATTGCATTTTTAAGCGCGGGCTTCGTGGAAGGGGAAAGAATATTAGGTGGTGCTGGTGTAGTGGTTCTTCCTTCGTTGCTGTTCGTATTGGCAGCGGTGGTGCTTGGCTACAGTGTTCCACGCTTATCTGGTGTTAATAAAAAAGACAGCTCAACCATTGCCGTTGAAACTACTTTAAAAAATGTATTGTTGTCGTTATTTTTGGCAACCAATTCATTGAATAGTATGGAGGCTGCCTATGCCACGGGTGTACTTATGATGGTGATGATGCCAGTTGCGGCTGGTGTTATGTTCGCGCTTAATTATTCCAATAAAGGTAATAAAGAAGCAGAGGAAGTATCAGCCTATTAATCTTAATATTGCCTAACTCTGATGTATAGGACATCTCTTATGAGGTGTTCTATACAATTTTTTATTAAGCAATACAAAAAAAATATTTTAATACAATGGATAACCAAACCTCTGATTAAGAGATTAGGTTATTTTTTATCTAACTTATTAATAGGCTGTTTTTATGGAACTTGATCGTCGATTTCGATCTTTTGCAATGAGAATATTATCCAATGAAAAGCTCATCGATAATAAGAAAAAACGTTTTGAATTTAAGCGAAAGTTACTTAGGCAACCTCATCAGGTTGAATATTTTCACCAAGTAGATGATCCCTATAGTCACTTATCGGTGCAGGTATTGGAAAAGCTCGCTGACAGTTACAACATAGAATTAATACCGAGAGTTGTTTGTGAACCCGATGATGTGGATGTATCTGAAAGAGAACTTTTGAAAAATTATGGGCGCCGTGATGTGCAATCAATCGCGCCACATTATGGTTTATCGTTTACGGATGCAGGTGTTCAGCCCAGTAAGGCACTTATTATTCTGGCTCAGCAGATTCTGGTGAAGGTGGAAAATGTGAGGAGCTTTTCTCGCCTGGCACTTGAAGTGGGTGAAGCTCTATGGTCAAACAATAAGGTTGCATTGGATAAATTAGCCAGTAGTTATGGCTTGGCATCAGTTCAGGATACACATGAAAAGCTTAACAATAACCATAAGCGTCGGGCAAAATTGGGGCATTTTTTAGGCGGAACCTTTTATTATGGCACTGAGTGGTATTGGGGGGTAGATCGCTTTAATTATTTAGAGCAGAGGCTAAATTCCTTGGGGTTAAATAAGCCTGGTGTTATTCAAAGTGTTGTAAAACGACCTGTCGTAAAAAATATATCTTCAATTAATGCACCAAACATTACCGTAGAATATTTTTGTTCGATGCGCAGTCCGTATACTTATATATCCATACAGGAAGTTTATGATTTAGTCGCACGCACAAATGTGAACCTAGTGATGCGACCGATTTTGCCCATGATGATGCGAGGAGTGCCGCTGACAACGACAAAAGGAAAATACTTTCTTTCAGATTGCCTTCGTGAGGCTAATCATACCTTTAAGGTGCCCTTTGGTAATATTTGCGATACTTTTGGGGATCCTGTGAAGCGTGGTTACTCCTTGTTCGAGTGGGCTAGGCAGCAGGGCAAAGCCGAGGCGCTATTTAAATCGTTTACTAAGGCCGTGTTTGCCGAGCGAATTGATGCTGGGGCTGATAAAGGCATGCAATACATAGTACAGCAGGCGGGACTGTCATGGCTTGATGCTAAAAAAGTGATTGATAATAAAGACTGGGAGCCAGTGTTGGAATCCAACCGACTAACCTTATACAACGAAATGGGTCAATGGGGTGCCCCGAGCTTTCGCATTAGCGGTGGCGGTGATGACACTTCATTCTCCACCTGGGGCTCAGATCGTTTGTGGCTAGTAGAGTCAGAAATCCAACGACGCAGCCTTTTAAAGAGCACAACTGCTGAAACAAAAAATGTCAGTTAAGCTCTCTGTTTAAGTCCAGTTCAACGGACCGGTCGTTTTGATCGGTTCAAGGCCGACTGAGTAGTCGGCTTTATTCCTATATTAAGAGTGAAAAACCTACGTATTTACAGTTTACTGGTGAAGCCTTAAAAGATGCACTAGGGTAAATATTGAACCAGTGCAACTCACAATTAAATTGCTTGTTAGCGTATGTATGTTTGGTAATTAGGGTGATTTTATCTTTCAGATTAGAATATATTTTATGACGGATAGATAAACTGCTCAGGAAATATTACTTAAAACTTTAATAATATCGAGGTTGTACTTTCATGTATAATCGTTTGATTGTAGCCATCTTGATAGTTCTATTTTCGCTTACAACACTCTCCTCAGAAATTACGTTACGCTTATGCTATGCCGATTCTGGCGCATTTCCTTATCAAGTAGGTGATGGGCGAGAAGTACATGATCCCCCGGGCATCGCCATCGATATCATTCAAGCCGCAGCCGATTCTCTTGAACTTAAGACAGAGTATATTAGGGTCCCCGATAAACGTGTGTTAGTGGAACTAAAAAAAGGCACGGTCGATGGAGCATTTATTCAATCTTTTCAAAATAAGCGAATGGGGTATGGAAGGTATCCGCGTAAAGATGGAAAGCTTGATACCAGTAGGCGAATCGCCGTTTTGAGCTATTATCTTTATACCTTGGACGAGCACTCCTTGTATTGGGATGGGGACTTAATCAGTGGGCTCACCGATGGGAAATTGGTGTGATTCGGGGATACTCAATTATTGATAAGTTTAAAAAGTTGAACATTCCAATTATAGAGGTAGACCGATCAGATCAATTGTTCAGGATGCTTGAAATGAAAAGAGTTCGAGGGGTGGCGATTCAAAATTTAATAGCCGAGAATTATTTAGATAGTTATAAAAATTAGGTGTTAAAAGAATTGATACACCACTGAAAACAAAAAATTATTATCTAATGTTAAGCCATGACTTTGTTGCGAAGTATCCCGATATTTCCGAAAAACTCTGGACTAAAGTAAGTGAGATAAGCGAAGAAATGACGGCAGAGTATGCCAAAAAATATATGGGTAATAATTAGAATGTTGATTTAGTCTGGCTCATTTCTAATCTGTCATACAGGCCACGGGTTGACTAATTAATGTGGGGGGAGCTTAAAGGAAGAAGGGCGGTAAAAGCGGGTGTCCTTGATGGTACCCGCTTTTAAAGTTAGGCATATATCAACCTTTAGTTGAAATTGATATATACCTAATTGTTAAAGTAGCCTAAGCAATTACTTCATAATACGCGCGCGATCGATCAGTGCTGCACAATCCACACCCTTGGGTAGAGTCCCGTAGTTGTTGCTTCCGATTTCACCGGTAAGGCGTGACGCACAGAATGCCTGTGCTACAAACTCAGGAGCATCCAATAGTAGTAGCGAGCCTTGAAAAGCCAAGCTCATTTTTTCAACTAAACTTCTAGCGCGATACTGCATGTCGTCTAAATTGGTAAATTCCTTTTTAAGGCTAATTAAAAAATCATCATAACGGCTGTCTTTACCGCTGGCTTTTTCAAGTTCTTTAATGAAAATGCCTACTGCCATAGGGTCTTTTGCCATAATGCGCAATAAATCAAGACATTGAACGTTACCTGAACCTTCCCAAATTCCGTTGATTGGAGCTTCACGATAAAAGCGCGCCATAATGCCATTTTCCATGACGCCCGCACCGCCAATACATTCCATCGCTTCTGCTGCATGGGCAGAATGACGTTTACAGATCCAGTACTTACCAAGGGCGATTGTAATTCTTGATAGACTGTTTTCTTCAGAATTACCGGCAGCTTTGCCATCTAATGAGCGAGCAATTCGGAAAGCCATATGGGTTGCGGCTTCAGTTTCTAATTCTAAATCGGCCAATACATTTTGCATAAGTGGCTGCTTGTCCAGGGTGCTGCCAAACGCATTACGATGACTGGTGTGGTGAACTATCTGGGTTAAATGCTGGCGCATTGAGGCAGCGGAGGCCACAAGGCTATCAAAGCGAGTCATGGCTACCATTTCCAAAATATTGGCTGCACCACGGCCTTCTTCTCCTATTAACCAACCCATAGCACCTCGTAATTCGGACTCACCGGAAGCATTGGATACATTTCCCATTTTGTCCTTAAGACGGATAATTTGCAGAGGATTTTTAGTTCCATCTGGTCTCCAACGAGGCACTAGAAAGCAAGATAGACCTTTGTCGGTTTGAGCCAGAGTTAAAAATGCGTCACTCATGGGGGCAGATACGAAGTATTTGTGACCTACAAGCTCGTATGTTTTTCCTGGGCCAGATTCACCAATGGCATAGGCTTTTGTAGAGTTTTGCCTTACATCACTGCCACCTTGTTTTTCGGTCATGGCCATACCGATGGTTACGGAATCCTTTTTTGTATGAACAATATTTCGTTC
>MAAA01025602.1_pt1 | contig 15034 bp, 11 predicted proteins | sample 1115971 | NCBI WGS metagenome assembly MAAA01 (sample SAMN04961123, study PRJNA320927) | seawater metagenome | isolation source: sample BD02T6 sea water enriched with oil for 6 days | place: USA:Gulf of Mexico | collected 2013-07-27 | reverse complement strand
TAACCCAAGGTTTGATTAATAAGGGCTCGAGTTCGGTACTCCGGCAGTTCAAGCTGCTGGGCAAGGGTTTTTAGCGTGAGGTGCTCGGTGCGGTAAAAGCCTTGGGTCATGAGGTTTTCTAAGGTTGATGCTTCAAGTTTGAGCATCTCCTCGATGCGTTTTTTATCCGTTTCTTGATTTACCTGTACCTCTTTGACCAATTCAACCTCCGGCTTAATACCAAACAAGCCACTGGTGCGGCCTCTTAATAAAAAATAGGCACACAGTAGTGCAATGAATATGATCGATAATTGCGGTAACCACATACCCACTAGCCCAGTGGTGATAGGTACGATTACCAAAATCACACACGTGCCTACGCCCATCAGCATAACGCCACGTAGGCGACGGCGCGACTCCACTAAGTCATCCGACCAGTTAGCAATGACAATCCATAAACCTAAACCGATAATAAAATATTCACCGTAGGTTGGCAGGACCCAGCCCCAAAAGTGCCATTGAGATAATGGATCTTGATCAATGCTAAAGTTGCGTGAGAGAGCTTTGGCGGTGAAAGTGTACATGGCCAGTGCGCCAGAGAGTGATAATAATCGAGGACGATGTGAAAACGCCACTAAACACAATAACCAAAAAAGAGAGGGGGCCATTGTATAAACATCCGCTGCAAAATTCTGCCAGTGTGATGGAACTAAGGGGTGTAATATGACAAAGGAGCCAGACATGACTAAGGCAATGAACGCTTTCCCCTCTTTTAAATGGCCAAAATCTCGTGCCACGGTGATGACTAGAACCGCCATGACACCTAATGCAAAGCCTGATAACAAAAGCAAAATACTGACTCAATCTTTATTATTTGCGTTACATACTAATATACGCAGATAACGGTCTCAATAGGGATTATTGTCAGAATGCCTGCCTTTTCCTATGGGTGACTAGGGTGAAGAGCAGTAGCCAATATAAAGGCAGAGTACCACCACCCGATGAGCCTAGGGTGGTGGCGGTCGAGTCATCGGTAAGGCTAGACTCCAAAAAAAGGTCAAAACTTCTGTCTTCGCTGGTCTGGCTAATAGCTTGAGTCAAGCTTAAAGAGTCACTTTGCATGATGATGAAGTGGCTAGGGGTATGTTGATTCAGGTCCACACTATGGCTGAAATTGGCTTGGCTTTTGGTATTCACTGTCAGAGTGATCAGTTCTTGCGAATCATCACTAAATACTAAGTTCAGTGTGGGCGGTGAGCTTAAAAAATCTTGCGCCGCCAATCCTAAGCCTAAAGCCTTAAGAGTACCTGACAGGGTAATCGCGTTAACCATTGAGCTCATTTGAACAGCGTGTGTTAGCTGGCTGTTATCAAAGGTAAAAGTTGCGGAATTAAAGTCTTGCGCGCTTACAGTGACAGTAAAATCCTCATCAATATTTGGCAACGCCACGCTGAATACACCCAAGTTATCAGCTTGATAGATTAAAGGGATGTTTAATGCCGTTAATAAATCTGAGCCATTTAAACTAACGTTCACACCCGCTATAACATCACCGAGGGTATCGGATACCACAAAGCTGTGCTGTGCCGTGGGGTAAAGAAGTAGAGATTGACTCACGTCCTCATAACTTTCATTCAGGGTGCTAACGGTTAATTCTATTTCACTTAAATCAATCAACTCAGTCGTTGCACTGTGAATACCCACCAATGCCGCATTAAATGTCGCTGGATTATTGGACGCGTTGAAGCTGCTTTGTGGATTGTCATTTGAGTCTACAAACTCAAAAGGGCTAATAGCTGATTGCGAAAGTAAATATTCACTACCGATAATGCCCCCTTCAATACTTAAAGTTTGTGTGTCATCTAAGTGCAAAATAGACGTGGCCGAAAAACTAAGACGCAGCGGCCGGTGAATTATTAGCGTTGTCAGATCCCCCGTGGTGGTATCTTGCACGTTTAAAGTGTATTCACCTGCAAACGCTCCACTTGCGGGTAAAGCAATGATCAAACCTTGTGCATTTAGCGTTAATAAAGAGTTAACATCCACGCCTAAATAAGTAAGTGATAAATCAAAATTGCTACTGCCGCCAGTGATGTTAATTTGCTCGTCAACAAGTGAAATAGACAGCGTGTCGCCATGATTAAAAACACTGCCCGCGTGTTCTATCTGGGTGGGGGCAAAAATGTTTAGATTAAAAGTGTGTTCAGTGATGCCGCCTAAATTATCATCCGCTGCAAACTTAATTAAAGCTTGCGTGCCTGCACCATTCACAGCACTAACCGTTATTGTGGTGTTGTTTAGTGTGCAGCTTGTACTGGCTGGACAAGAGACAATGTTAAAACTTAAGCTGTCGCCATCAACATCGTCACTAAACAAGTTTAAGTCCACGTTTAAACTGTTGCCTAGTGTTAGGTTTTTGTCTGTAAAGCTGGTCCACGTAGGATAATCATTTAGCGCACTTACCGCTAAATTAAAACTGTCACTGCTGGTGGCGCCAATGGAATCTTGCACCTCAATGGTGATAGCGTGGGTAGTGCCATTATGGTTGGCATCTGGAGTAAGAGTTAATAGCGCGCCGTTAATGCTGCAGTTAATATTGTCGGCACAAACATCCACTGAAAAACTTAAAGGGCCGCCTTCATTGTCAGTGGCCCAACTGCTCATATCCACAAGTAATGTTGTGTCTTCCATCATGCTTTGATTCACCGCACTTATTATAGGCGCCGTGTTGTTGGAGGGCGCAATGGACCAGCCTAAATCCTGCAATAAATATAAAGCCAAACCCAAACCGTACTGACCTTCAGTGTATTCGGGTTCCATGAGTTCATTGGGGGCGACGCTGGTATCAAAGTGACTGATGCTGCTTCCTTCCTCTACGGGGTTAGGTGCGTACATCTGAATTTTGTCGCCACTGGTAAAATTGCCAGAACTATCGTTATCTTTAAAACCCAGGGTAATTTTTCCCTGTGCTTGGGTGTTTACCTGACTCCCATCCCACAATAAGCCATCACCACTATTAGCTGAAGCCGCTCGCTGAGCATTGCTCAATGACGGCCAGGCACCAAGGTTGGTATCAAATAATAAATTGGAAAACACATCGTTTTGTCCACTGGCTTTTGCCCCGGAGCTTGCATCCACTAAGCTTGCAAATCCTAACCCGTGAGTGAGTTCATGCAATAGCACCGTGGTAAAACCAATATCAGATACGCTGGGCACGCCAAATCCGTAGTACCAGCCATCACTGGCTTGCAGGCAGCCAGCATTGCCGACATTTTTATTAAACTCGGCACTAATATCACTGACGCCTACATCTTCATCGGTTTGTGAAATAGCACTGTATAAACTCACCGGATAAAAGGTATTGGCACTGATGCCCGAGGGCGGAGACGGGTGGCTGAAGTTATTAGTCGCGCCGGCACTGCCCAGTACTGCTTGAGTGGCCGTGCAAGTAAGGGCGCTAAAACGGGCATCCAGCACAATGGTAACTGTGCTATTAATTTGTCCTGCCAGTATTTCAGCGGCTTTTATAAAAGCATATTGACGTTGTTTCCCTACGGTATCACCAGGGTTGCCATCAACGGCAGTAAGGGAGGTGGCGTCGGTAAAACCGCTAATAAAATTTAATTCAAAAGTAGACTGACTACCACTGACGGTACAAGGAGAGGATATAACGGCTAGCGTGTCTGAAGGTGGGCAGGCGACAGCAAAGGCTTTAAAAGGTAACAACGATAATAGTAGAGCAAACACCGCTAAAGCTGCCGTCATATAATCATTCCATTGTAAACGCGCTATTCTCTTGTAGCTTAGCCCGCTCGATTTAAACAGGGAAGAATTAACGGCTTTTATACATTATTGGTCTGTTATTTGGTTTCATTAAGCCTACGTTTGGTGAGCGCGCTGGCGGTGGCCGATAACGGGTCTTCCGGCCAAGGATGTTTGGCATAACGACCTCGGCTTTCTTTGCGCACTTGTGGGTAGGCTTCTTTCCAAAAAAAGGCCAGGTCTTGTGTCATGGCTAAGGGGCGCTGGGCGGGGGATAATAAATGCAAATTTAAGGTGAGTCGCCCTTGTGCCACAGTGGGAGATTGGGCCAGTCCAAAACATTCTTGCAACTTAGCGCGAATCACCGGCGGTGTCTGGGTGTAATCAATACTGGCATTGCGCCCGGTAGGCAATGCATAAGCGTTGGGGAAGTCTTGCTTTAGCTGGTTTTGTAAGGCCCACTCTAAACGGGATAATAACGCCACTGATAAATCTACTTTCTCTAGGGCGCCCTTATTGATAAAAGGCACTAACCAGTTATCTAATTCATCTATTAAAACTGAGGGTAAAAAACTAGGGTAGGTTTGTGGAAAGTATTCATGGGCCAAATTTAAACGGGCCAATAATGTTTGATCATCAGCCTTAAACTGCAGCTCCCCCATGCCTTTTTCTTTAATACGCTGTAATTTATATTGCAGGGTTTGCTCATGGCTGGCGGCTTTTATTTTTTCGCTTATAAGCAGTGCGCCCAGATGAGTTTGCGCGAGGCATTGTAATTTATTCTGTGCAGACAACTCAAAGACATTACGGGTTTCAAATTGTGGCTTAAATAGCGTTTCAATATCTTGAATGTTAACGCTGGCTGCCAGTCGCACAAAATTTTGGCCACTGGCTTGTCCGTGTTGTTTATTTACACTTACATGGGCCACCGCTAAAAAGGTACTTAAAGGTATGGCTTCGTTGGGAAGTAATTGACAACCTTGGCCGCTGCGTAATCGGTAACCCTTGCCACGTAGTTGTGCAACACGCTCAGGGTACGCCAACATGATCAGCAAACCGGCACTGTGTTCATCCAGTGGTTGTGGTGAAATATGTAATTGGCCCATGAGTTTTTTTGCTAATTTTTTTATGCGCAGCGCCACTTTATGTTTGACTTGCGCTTGCGCAAAATGATGAGGAATAGATGCGCCTTGAAACAATTGTAAGCGCAGCTCTAAATCACAGTGATGACCTGTTTGAAAATCAAAATGTAATGGGTCCCCCTCGCTTAAAATAGCGGCCACGAAGCATGCCGTGTAGGCCAAGTTCAAAGACTTGGCTTCTATGATCATATGGGCAAGTCTGGGGTGTAGCGGCAGTTGGCTTATGGCTTTTCCGTGTGGAGTAAGATTTTCCTCATGGGTTATATTTAATTGCTCTAATAAAACAAGACTGTTTTGCCAGCGCTTTGCATTGGGCTGATCCAATAAAAAATAGTCGTTTAAATCAAGGCTGCCCCAGCTAGCCAAATTCACCGCTATTTGTGCGCTGTCACACAGCTCAATGGATTTATCACTAAAAGGCGGGCGCGCTAAAAAATCGCTTTCACTGTAAAGCCGGTAACAGGTGCCCGCTTGTACACGTCCGGCGCGACCGGTGCGTTGTATGGCACTGGCTTGGCTGGCTTTAATGGTAACCAATTCATCCATTTGCTGGCGGCTATTAAATTGTGCTTGGCGCTCAAGACCTGAATCAATCACCACCGTAACCTGAGTTAGCGTTAAACTGGTTTTAGCAATATCGGTGGCTAAAATTATTTTTTGTGGGCCATCACTTTTAAGCGCCTCTTGTTGTTGTTGCCAATTTAATTGGCCGTGCAGAGGCACAACTTTTAACTGCGCATTCTCACGCTCTTCTAATAGGTTTTGACATTGGCGAATTTCTTTTACACCGGGTAAAAAAACCAGTATATCGCCACTCTCATTTTTTAATGCCTGGCCTATGGCCTGATTTACTTGCTGGCTTAAAAAAGGCGCTTGATTACCAATGAGTTTAGGTGGCAGGTAATGTACGTCTACTTCAAAGCTGCGGCCTTCGCTTATCAGTACTTGTGCCTTTAAGGCGGTTTGCAATGCGTCACTGTCTAGGGTGGCGCTCATCAGTACGACTTTTAAATCCTCACGCAAATATTCCTGACATTGCACCGCCAATGCCAAACCTAGATCGGTTTGTACATTACGTTCGTGAAACTCGTCAAACAAAATAGCGGCACATTGTGGGATGTCGTTATCTTTTAGCAAACGCTGGCTTAGTATGCCCTCGGTCATCACCACTAGCTTATTGCTGGCGCTGACCTTAGAGAACTCCCCAGTCATTAACCCTATGGTGTCACCCAGTTCTTCATTAAGGCTATTGGCTAAGCGCCGAGCCACCATCTCAGCCGCGAGGCGTCGTGGCTCCAGTAACCATATTTGTTTGTTTGTAAGCCACTTTGCATTCAGTAGGTGTAATGGCAATAACGTGGATTTACCCGCACCAGGTGGGGCCATCACAATAAGTCGAGTATGTTGAACGAGCGCGTCTTGAATGGGCGCTAAGATGTCTTGAATCGGTAAACTAGTCATGAGAGGCATTATGCTCAGGGGGCCCTAAATATCAAGGCGCAGGCTAGGTTTGTTTACCTATACTGAAAAGTAACTGGAAATAGTTAACGCTGTAGCAAGATTTACAGATAAGCGACTTTATTAGCTGTCCAACACGGGTGGTTTAGAGGTGAACTGGATAGAGGGTCACAGGTTTACGTCATTCAAGATAGGGTGATGGATTCCACTGAAAAACATAAAGCGGCCCTAAATGAATTCGCCAGCGTGAAGTTGGCATTGGGTCTGTGTTATGGTGGTATGAGTAGCCGGACTGACTTGCTGCCTGGTAGGAATATATAAAATGAATGACTGGGAGATCAAGCAGTTACGCTACTTTAAAGTGATCTATGAGCTTTCTAGTATTTCCAATGCCGCGGCGCATTTAGGGCTAACACAATCGGCGTTAACTAAAAGCCTTAAAAAACTAGAAGAGCGTTTGTCGTTGGTGTTGTTTCACCGCCACACCCGAGAACTTTCTCCCACAGATGCGGCCACTGCGTTATATGAAAATGTATTGAATGTATTGGCCAGCGCACAAGATTTTTCGTTAAAAGTGGCGCAAATAACCCAAGGAAACTTCGGTCAGGTTAATATTGCGTGTGGCCCCTTAATTCAGCAGCTACTGGGTGAAACACTGGTAGAGAAATCCATTGATAAATTGCCTCATATTAAGCTGCAAATAAGTGGTGGTAACTTTCAGGCCTTAAGTTACGGATTACTGAATCATGAATTTGATTTTTTACTGTACGACGCCGGCGACATTCAGGCGTTAAATGAACCAGAGCGATTTGAAGTGACACCTTTATTGCAGCTGCCAGTGGTATTTGTGGTATCGCCAAAACATGTAAATTTTAAAGACTCCAGCACCGTGCTTGATTACAAATGGGCACTGCCCAGCTTGCCGATTCGTTTCAAATCCATGGTGGGGGACAAGCATTACAGTCAAATATTAAGTGCCGGTATCCCTCACTATCAAATGGAGAGCATGGAGCAGTGTCTAAACCTTGCCAGAAGAGGGTTAGTCATGACCGCCAGCCTTCAGCATATGGTGCAAAAAGACCTAGATAGCGGCAACTTAGTGATGCTGGATGTGCCCATGAAAGCCACCACCAATTTTGCATTATACTGTTTACGCTCACGAAAATTGTCTGAGCAGGCCCTGTCTATGATGGGGTTGGTGAAGGCTATTTTTGAAGAGGGCTTTAAATCTAGCAGTAAGACAAAAAATTAAACGCTGTATAGGCTTAATTTAGCCGGTTGGGTGAATGTGGTATATGTAAAAGTAAGGGAGTATCATCAAATTAGAGGTGGTGTATGAAAAAAACCAAAAATGTAGTGTCCTTGGATGAAGCCCGTCGTTTAAAGGGGCATGTTGATAAAGAAGAAAAACTAGATGCCATGGCACAACGCTTTGAAGCGGCCTTGCCAACTAAGGCGACGCCCATAAAAGACTTTTTAAGAAAAAAGAAAAACAAAAAGAAGCGTTAACGAGCTTGTGTCAGTTTTTGTTCAATCAGGCTTTTACTTAAAAATATGGTGAGATCATCGCTAAACTCACCATGAAGCTCTAAATATCCCGCTAATAAATTATTAATGGCCGACACTAGGCAAATGTTGCCATCACTGTTCATGAAGTCTCGTTGAATGGTTCTGGCCTCAGGCATCATCCTTTTAATTTCCTTTGCACTGCCATAATGGGTTAACACACTTAAGGCAATTTCAGCTTGCTCGTTGTTTTTCAGCAAATTAAAAAAAGGGTATTTTGTCAGTGTCGATACCATGAAACCACCAAAGAGTGAGGCAAGTGGTTGCCATATTAGCAGTTTAAATGACTTACATTGTGGCGGGCATGTTACGGGTTGTATAAAAAACGTACAGTTTATGTGGGGTTAACTCTAGAATAACTCAACACTTACGTCTTCGTGGCTGCGGTTACGGGCGTTGTCTTCTGCCAGCACAATTTCTTTAAGCTCCATAAACTCATCTTGGTTTAACGCGCTTACATCCAAGCTCTGAAAAACCCGTACATCCATAGTGTGCCCAGGAAAACATTTTCTATGTATGGCGCCTAAACCTACGGCTGTCATGCCTTGTTTGCCAAATACTGACTGGTCACAAATGATACATTTCATAGAGGCATTTCCAGTAGTTTGAGCTGATGGGGAGAATTGTAATGGCGGGATATTACCACTTAGCGGATAAATAAGCAGTGTGAATAATGACCAGATGGTTAAGTTTTGTAAGCAACCCTCTCCTTGAGTTTAGAGAGGGTTAGGTGGCTCAGGCTACTTTTTTACAAGATACACACCACATTCAATGTGGTGGGTGTAGGGGAATTGGTCAAACATAGCGAAGCGCTCAACTTTATGGGTCTCACTCAGTACTTTAAGATTATCCTGAAGTGTTTCAGGGTTACAGGAAATATAGACAATATTAGGGTACTGGCTAATCATCTTGCAGCTGTCCACGTCTAAACCGGCTCTTGGAGGGTCCACCAAAACGGTGCCAAAGTTGGCGTTTTCAAGGTCCAAGTGCCCTAGTCTACGTCGCAGGCGTTCACCGCTCATGTGGGCAGTAAACTCCTCGGCGCTCACACGGACAAACTCTACGTTCTCTATGTCATTCATTACTTTATTGTCGTTAGCAGCATGCACCGATGTTTTACTGATCTCGGTGGCCACGACGTTCTTAAACTGATCGGCTAGAGCAATAGAGAAATTACCATTGCCACAATACAGCTCTAACAAGTCCCAATCACTGCCTTTTACACATTCACGGGCCCAGCTCAGCATGTGTTCGTTCACACGGGCATTGGGCTGAGTGAAACTGGCTTCAATTTGCTTGTATTTAAGTAACCTGCCATCAACGTTAAGTTCTTCAATGACGTATTCTTGGTCTAATAACAGACGCATTTTACGAGCGCGGCCTATTAAATGAATACCCAATTCTGCTTTCAGTTTTCTAGCCACCTCTATCCATTCATCGTCTAGCTGGCGATGATAAATCAAGGTCACCAGCACCTCACCCGATAACGTGCTTAGGTACTCAATAAGAAACAACCTATTGCTTAAAACAAGGCTTTCATTGATAGCGGCCATGATCTTAGGCATAACGTTGCAAATGCTTTTGCTGGCAATGGGGAAGTCGGTAATCTCGATAGGGTCGTTTTTAGTACCGGGCTTGAACATAGCATGAAAGCAGCGCTTGCCTTCGTGCCAGACTCTAAATTCCGCGCGCATCCTAAAGTGTAATGGCTCGCTTGCGTATACGCTTAGATCAGGCATCTTGAAAGGCGCAAACGTCTCTTCGATAAGCTGTTTTTTTTCTGCCAGCAGGGCAACATATTGATCACTTTGAACGGGCTGCATTAATCGATTACCTGGCAGTGAGTGGAAAATTCGGGCGCGCAGTATAAGCCAAAGAGGGTGATGCCACTAGTGTGCTGTTGGTATATTGACTGTTTTTTAGGCATAAGGTTTGCAACTTATTATGGCCTATCAAACACTTGTTTGAATATCCTTAATTATAGTAAGGTGTTGTCTTCCACCGCTTTAGGAACCTATATGAATCCTGTTACTCAGTCACTTATTGATTTGTTAAGTGTCAAACTACTGCATACCGGCCCTACGAGTTCACTGTACCGAGGTGAATGTGAAGACCTTGGGTTTCGTAATCTATTTGGCGGGCAAATCTTGGGTCAGTCCTTAAATGCCGCCATGCAGGCCGCGCCAGAGGGCTTTTTACCCCACTCAATGCATGCGTACTTTTTATTGGCTGGCAAGGTAAAAGGGCATGTGGACTACAAAGTGGAAGTGCTGCGTGCAGGGCGCAGCTTTGCAGCCCTAAGAGTCGATGCCATACAAGATGGCAAAATAATTTTAACCCAAAATACCAGTTTCCAAGTACCGGAAGAAGGCCTTGAGCATCAAATACCCATGTCCGATGTAAAAGGGCCTGAGGGCATTATGTCGCAACTGGAAATCAACCGAAAATTTTCGGCCATGATTCCTGAAAAAATTCGCGATAAATTTACAGCTGATAAACCCATTGAGTCACGTCCCATAGACCCAGTAAACGTTTTTAAGCCCGACAAACAAGCCCCAGAAAAAGATGTGTGGTTTAAGCCGGTAAACGATTGGAGTCAACAGGATCTGGCCCTGCATTACTCATTAATGGCTTACAGCTCAGACTTTCATTTATTGGGAACGTCCCTTTTACCTCATGGTGTATCGTTCACCACAAAAGGTCTGCAAATGGCCAGTTTAGATCATGCTATTTGGTTTCATCATAAACCACGTATTGATGACTGGATGCTGTATAGCATGGAAAGTCCAGCCAGCAGTGGCGGCCGAGGCTTAAATAAAGGACGTATATATAATCGTGATGGCCAATTGATGATGAGTGTGGCGCAAGAAGGGTTAATTCGCCTTAAAAAGGATCGTTAAAACGCGGTTAACTGGGTGTAGCTACTTCTTACACCCAGCCTTTCACTTAACCCTTACTAGCCCTTCAACTATTCTTACAGTAAAAGGATTCATGCTATGCGTGAAGGTTAATCTTGTAAAAATATATTACGCTCGGCTTTTTTCTTGTTGCTTCGTGATTCGCGATATTGTTGGTGGTACTCAACATTCTTTCTGTCGTGGTAAAACTTTTCAGCCTCTGTTTTAGTCTCATAATTAACAAGCAGGTAGCCGCCTATGATAAGCAAGGCAATCGATACGGCTAAAAAAATAATCAGGCGCTTATTTAAACCCTTTTCACTGTCATCACTCTCTTTATTGTCTTTTTTCATGGTGTTATCCATAACCTTGCGTCCTTAAATAGAGCTTAATGACGAACCATTAAACAAGTGCACCCTAAAGTTACGTCAAATGATCGATATTTAAAGCATAGCAGACAATCTAAGGGCCACTTAAAAGTGGCCCTTAACAAAGAATAGGGAGGGAGGCGTTTTAATAACAGTTACCCAGTGTTAACGATGGTGTCCCATTTGGGCAAGGGCCAATATTGCTGCCCCATAATAACTCGTTTAAGGCGCTGGGTTTTGGTTACCGGCAAGGGGCTTAATGTTTGCCTCAAGGGCATTCAGGTCAGCGTTTACAAGCCGGTGGAGCGTGTTTAATTCCACGACAGTTAGTCACCACAATAGCATCTTACATTACGCCTCCCAGTTCACCGGTTAATTCATCAGCTCGGCATGTGGCCAACGATATGAGCTACCTAAGTGAGGGTGTGGATGATCGTGGTGATCATAATTTAACCATATATGAGAATGCCCAATTTTTCAATGATGCTACGCTTATAAAAGAGGATTGTTGGAACGGCTAATTTGAAATACCTTTTAACTATTTCATTTCTATTAATAGGCACATTTTGTCAAGCCGACGCTCCCCCTATGGAAGGCTTATATACATCTGAGCTGTCCTACTGGGTAGAACCGGAAGGCGAGCCGCTTACTTGGCAGCAAGCGCTTAATCAAGCTAAGTGGCAGAAACATAAGGGTGAATTTAACTTAGGGTATGCCCAAAAAAAGGTCTGGCTGAGTCAAGACATTCACAGCTTCAATGACGATGACTGGGTGCTTCAAATCCCCTATCCATTACTGGATTACATCGATGTATTTCTACTTAAAGATAACCTGGTTATTACACAATTACACAGCGGTGACTTAAGGCCTTTTAAATCCCGCTTAGTGAAAGTGCCCGACTTTATTCTTGGTTTATCCACAGAAGAAGGAGCGGAATACCGGCTGTTAGCGCGCATTGAAACAGAGGGCACGATGATGATGCCTTTGGTTTGGCGAACCGAGCTTCACTTCGCCGAACATCTTGCCCAACAGCAACTTATTTACGGCGCTTATTACGGCGTATTAATTGTGATGGCTTTATATCACCTTTTTATATATTTGGTGGTGCGTGAAAAAGGCTATTTATTTTATGTGTGCAGCATCACGGCATTTCTATTTTTACAATTGAGTTTTGATGGGCGGGGCTTTGCTTGGTTTTGGCCGCAATCTCCCCAGTTAAATAGTGTAATGTTTCCGTTGTCATATTGTTTGTATCAATTGGCCATATTTACTTTTATGGCGGATTTTTTACAATTACGAAAAAGTAGCCCGCATTTAAATCGTTACTTTGTATTTTTGCGTTTAGTCGTATGCATAAATTTGGCGCTTTTGTTTTTGTTACCCTACGAAAAAATAGTCCCCATTATTGTCGTAACCGCGATGCTGGGTATCATGTCAGGATTAATAAGTGGCGCCTATTTATGGTTTAAAGGTTTTACCGCCGCGCGCTATTTTACCTGCGCTTGGTTAATGTTTTTAATGGGTATTTTATTATTAAACTTTAGGGGCTGGGGATTAGGCGAAACCAGTTGGTTAAGCCAATATGGCTATTTATTGGGTTCGATATTCGAAGTGTTATTACTGGCATTTTCTCTAGCGGATCGCATTAATAGTGTAAATCGTCAAAAGCGCCAAGTAGAGAAAGATCTCATTGATAGCCAAAGACAAAATTTGGCTAATTTAAAGCGCTATGAACAATTATATGAATATGCGCCAGTGGGTAATTTTCAAAGTGATAAACACCACCAACTTATCAGTGTCAATCTAGCCTGTGCAAAAATATTTGGATTTGAAAGTCCTCAAAAAATGCTGGAAAATATGACGGACGTTCAAAAGTACCTTAAATCCGATTTTGACGTATTTCGCCAAATAGTCAGAACCGCTATTAAGCAAAGTAATGTGAGTGATCAGGAGTTATTAATTAGTGATGCCCTAGGTCACGAGCGTTGGGTTAGCCTAAGCATGCGCCATACCGAAGGCACAGATGCTGAAGGCTTTGAAGGCGTTATTGTTGATATTAGTGCGCGTAAAAATGCGGATAAACTCAACAGTGAACTAGATCAAGAACGCTTACGGTTTATGGAAAAATTTTCCTTGGGGGTCGCTCAGCAAATACACACCCCCCTTGGCAGTAATGTGGCCACCACCGCCTTTATGCGTGAAGGCTTAGACGATTTATTAGCCCTTAAAAAATCCAAGCAAATGGTCGCCGCCGACTATGATGACTTTCTTGAACTCATACAGCAGTCTTTTTCATTGCTTGCCTCTAACCAAACACGCATTACTCAAGTTATTAAACGCTTTAGGGAAATATCAGCGCAACACTTAGCGTTAAAAGGCGGGCACTTTAATTTAAAAAGTGTGATCGATGAAACGGTAGAAAGTCAGCGTTGGAAAATGGCGGGCTGGCGCGTTAATGTGGTATGTACCAATGACTTATATATGGTGAATTATCAAAAGGCCATCAGTGTAATACTGACTCAGTTAATTGATAATGCTATACAGCACAGCGGTGCCGAACTGAATCAAGACCCCGTTATTTGGATTCGTGGTGAACTAGACAGCGATGGAAAAGTAATGATTATTGTCACGGATAATGGCCGAGGTATTAAAAAGCAGCAGTTAAAGAATTTATGTCAGCCTTTTTTCACCACACAACCTGGTATCGATGGCCACATAGGGTTGGGTTTGTATATGGTGTATAACTTAGTGCATAGGGCGCTAAATGGCCGTTTGTATTTCCCTGTAACCGGTAGTGGATTTTGTGTGCAACTGAATATTGCACAAACCTTAAAAGAACTTGAATAACCGTTTATTGATGTCGCGCTATAATATGTTTATGTCGTTGAGTGTCGGCTGTCTATGCCAAATAAATCCCAAATAAAAGTAAGGTGAAAAAATCAAAATTATCCTCGTAGGAGCGTGCTTGCACTCGATACCAGTATGAGGAATGTAAATAACGGAGCACACAGGCAGGCTTCAACAAGAAAGCATAAAGAGTAACTAAACGAGGAATTGTACTAATTAAGGTCAATCATAATTTCTAACTGGGCCCAATAGCCAAATAAAAAAACATCCTTGTTGGGTCGTGCAGGGTGCAACAGCCTGTCTTAACGACGGCTGTCAGATATTTCTTTTTTTTCATCCAACTGGCTTTGATCTAGGAAGCGCAGGTCAGACAAATGCGATTTTAATTCCTCCCACAACACTAAGGCTTCATTGTTGCCTTGTACATGGCGGCGCAATAAAAAGAGCGCACACTCCACCTCTTCGGTTAAATGGCGCCAATCTTTTAATTGGTAATGGCACATGGCCAAGTAGCCCGCAAATATAGGTTGCTGATAACAGGCTGGGTCCCACTTTTTTAAGGCCATTAAGTGATGCAGACACAGGGCATAGTGTTTGCCCTGATAATGGTGTTTAGCCAAACGAGCATGGTAACGTTTGACCCAATGACTTAAGCGAAACCACATAATTTTCTCCTAGTTGAATCAAGTATAGTCAAGCTAGGAGTAAGAGCAGGGCTGTTAGTACTTTTTTTTATACTTAGAAGTTATAAATCAAGTCGTTGCACGCCAAACTTTTTATTCTTGGCATTAATGGCCCTGTAGTGTGGGATGTTTATGCTTAGATACAAGGTGCCGCTAGGGATAAATTCTGGGGTGAAACTAAATGCAGCGTTGATTAAAATAGCGGGTGCTAATCGAGGGCACATTCGGGCACGGAGTGCCCTGTACGAGCTCACCCCGTGAGCGATTTTAATCAACACTAGGGTGAAACTAAATACAGCGCTGATTAAAATAGTAGATGCTAATCATAGGCG
>MAAA01014222.1_pt1 | contig 15037 bp, 13 predicted proteins | sample 1115971 | NCBI WGS metagenome assembly MAAA01 (sample SAMN04961123, study PRJNA320927) | seawater metagenome | isolation source: sample BD02T6 sea water enriched with oil for 6 days | place: USA:Gulf of Mexico | collected 2013-07-27 | reverse complement strand
GCAGAAGTATAAGCGCGCTCTTGAATGACTTCCGGCCCTTCTTTGGGTGCCTGAGTTTGCATCGCGATGGCATCATATAAAGAATGACGTGCGGTGGGTATTTGCAACACCCGCACATAATAAAAGGCGCGCTGATCTTTATTAAAGGTTGGATCCACCCATATAGTCGATAACTCAGTTGTGCCTATGGTATTTTTAACTGACCCATCTACTCGACTCACGGTATCACCCACCGGCGTTAATTTTCCATCGCGATCCAGCTTACGATTATCTGACCATACTAGGTTAAAGACTTTTTCGTGGCTCACTCCATCTTGGTCTAACCAGCCCTTCACCATTTGAACTCGATCTAGGTTGGCACCAGAGGGTTCTTTAGTGGCGCGAATTAAAAATTGAATTCTACTATTTTTATTCGTTGTTCCCACCAAGTCGCCTCCCATGGGCACACCCTGTTTGTATCCGTATTGGGCTAGGTTTTCATCCTTAAGAGCTTTTTTATCAAATCCCCAACCGCCAAACATGCGCACTTGTATGCGCGGACCGGTGGTGGCATATACTTCACGACGCTTAAAGGCTGAATAAATACCCTGACGTGTATTCTCATCACTCCATACTGCCGCTAACCCTCCGGCCGACATACTCCAACCCGACGCTTTAGTGCCGCCAATGATGTCGCGGCGCTTAGTATCTGGCGTGGAGTCATGGGCAAATTTTCCCCAAAAGTTATCTTCTTCGGCGGTGGCTAAACCAGTATGGGAATCGGTACTGCCGATGACACCAAATTTATAAGGGTTTACGCCAATTTTTTTCTCAATTTCCAAACCGCGCTTCAGCCCTGAGCGTATAAAATCCCCCTTACTGTAATGGGGTTCTTCCGGTGTTTTTTGCAAATAGAAACCATAGCTTTCAAAGTTGGCAAACTCATCTTCGGGCGAAAGTTTTGAATGAGTTTCACTGTCACCCTTTATTTGCGTCATCTCCACCACCGGCTCCCACATCATTCGGGTTTGCGCATAGTTCACGGTAATGGGTTGTCCCTTCAAGGTCACTTCCGGAAACATGTAACCCTTACTTACGTTAGAGTTATGGGGAATAGCAATAAATTCACTGCCCGTTTCATTGCTGGTTTTATCCAACCAAGCCCATAAGTCTTCTGGGTACTGGCTTTGATCTGAACCAAAGGGCACATATTGTTTAGCCTTATCGCTGCCATTGGGTGAAATAACCACCCTATGTAAGTTGGCACCCGTGGGGATGGAACTCCACTCCCAGCCCATTAGGGCAGTGAATTTACCCGGTTGGTTGTGGCGTTCGGCGGCATCCACTATCTCACCCCAAGCGGTGATTTCGGTGGGCAGCATATTGCCTAAATTGTCATACATGATATTTGATGGATCTTTTACTGGGTCGGAGCCTGGAAACTGGGCTTTTTCAGGTAAAACTTCATTAAACAAAGACAGACCATCGCCTTCGCCGCCATCATATACAACGCGAATAAATTGCACGGTACACCAGCGTACAATACTTTTTAAAAAACTGTCGTCACCGTATTCTTCGCTTTCAGTTGTGATTGCTCTTATGACCCCCATGCCTTCGGCATGATCGGATACCACTAAAAAATCCAACGGCTGTTTAATTTGAACTTTAGCCCGAGTATATGGGTGAATAACCGGTATACCCTTGGCCCAACGGTAGGCAGTGTCAGGATCAGCCGACTGATTTTTATTTAAGAAGGCGTCAAACGAGTAAGAGGTATGTAAATGGGTGTCACCCCAATATAAATTTGTATTACTCTCATTAGCAGTGGCACCCAGGCTTGCCATAAAAAGTACCAACGGCAGTGCAATTTTTATTTTTTTCATGTCACTCTTCCTAAACGTTAACGTTCAATAGCAGATAAGGGGTCATGCAAAACATCAATATATCCCTTAACTTTCATAATTATTAGAAAAACAAACCCATGCTTCTGTCTACTAACCAATAGCAGCTGAGCGAACCCATTAAATATAAAACTATCATGGGGAGTTGAACGGACTTAACTGGCGAAGACTCTAGCGCCACTTCTTTAAATACAAAAAAATATAAAAACGATATTAAGCGCATAAATATCAGTAGCGAAGCGATGAAGGCCAGTTGTCCCGCTTCAACCCCAATATTAAAAAAGGCTAAGGCTGGAACTTTCATGGTACTTGGCAAGCCTAGTTCGGACAGGGCACCGGCAAAACCAAAACCGTGTAATAAACCAAAACTCAATGAGACTAATACCGGATAACGCCATATAAGACTGGAAGATCGTTTACCAAATGCAGACTTAGTAATTTCAACCATTAACATCACTATACTTAAGGCAATAAGTACCTCCACAACATTAATGCGCACACTGATCAACCCTAAACTAGACAAAGCCAGAGTCACCGAATGGCCTAGGGTAAAACCTGTAATGGTTAATATTAAAGTACGCCTGCCAAAGGCTATTTGCATTAAACATAAAACAAATAATAAGTGATCGAATCCTGATAATATGTGCAAAAAACCACCCTGCATATACTGCTTGGCCACCTCTACCAGACTCATTTTTTTAGGCAACTTTATAACGAGTGTCTCCGGGCCATTAAACAGGCTATAAGATTCACCGTTTTGTTTTTGAAGGTTAATTAAGCTAGATAAGGCAGGGTTGTTATGGGGATACGTTAATACAATACGCATGGGGTTCGCATTGCTACTAAGACATTGATATTGTTGGTATCCACTTAAACGAGCACCTTGGCGATACATAGCTGAATCGTTTAGGGTGCGAATATTAAGAGGCTGGCAGTTATTTCCTTGTAAACTAATACTGGGCTCTTGCCCACTGACCATTACCGGCGGAATTTTCCAGCGCAGCGCCACCTTGCCCATGGCCGCAACATTGACCTCAATATAAATTGGACGCCCTTCGTGGGCATGGACTTGGCCGTAACTTAAAAATAACAGCAAAAATGCAATTACTAGTTTAATGAATACTGGCATAGTGCTCGCCCGTATTACTGTCTTTTATGGTTAGTTTTAAGTCTAACAGGCTATTTACCTGATATTTACTGATCATGCGCTTTAATGATGTGTTTTTTTGTTCATCTTGTTTGACCCGCTGCAGATCTTGCAATACTTGTGGCGCGACTTCTTTAAGGGCCGGCATACGCTGAGGGTGATTATTTTTTACTTTCACTAAGTGCGAACCATACTTTGATTCAATGGGACCATGCCAGAGATCACTTTTTGTAAAGGCAAACACTTGGCGACTAAAATCAGCACCAAAGTGACTGGCCACAAAATTTTCAGTGCGATCCACATAGTTGCGATGAAAGAAAAACCTTTGGCCAAATTGAGCGGCTTGCTCAAAAGGTATTTTTTGTTTATTTAGCTGGAGCAGTGCCTGTTGGGCCAAGCCTTGAGCTTGGCCTGATTTTTTATCAAAAAACACATGACTAAAGGTCATGGAGCCATCAATTATATACTGCTCACTATTTTCTCTAAAATAATTTTGCAGGGCCCGTTCATCAATCGTCGGTAATTGTGAGTTAAACCCAGCATTGATGAACTCTATCTTTTGAATGAGGCGCCGACGAATAATTTGATCATCGCTGTGCAATTTCATATTAAGAGCTTCGCGATACATGACTTCTTCACGAACATAATCATCAATTAGGGTTTGTTTGTTGAGGTCGCTCATTCCCTGCCAAGTCTTCAAGGCTAATTGTGCGTTAAAGGCTTTATTTTGAAACTGTAAAAATCGCACCATAACCGGCTCATTAACCTCGATAGCAAAATGATTACCTGCAGGCGCGCCAGAGAACATCGCCACTAGGGCATACATCAGTACACCTAAGGTTAAAAAATGTATTAAGGGTTCTTGATACAGTTTTTTTAAGCTAATCAACATACAGCCCTCTTCTTATTATTTAAAATCTCAGAAACTATTGATTGGGAAGATCAAACATGCCAAAGAACTGACTTAACTTAGGTAACGCCTTAATACCGTCATTAAGAGACACAGTACCGGTGGCTAAGGCCAGTGGAAAACTTTTTTGTCCAAGAATTATCTCTATCCAATCATCTTTATTTACTTCTAATTTTATATCCGCGTGTGCGTCTAAGCCCTCCCTGAATTCAGCTACCCCTGAGCGTACTTCTAAGGTGTAAGATTTATTTACATCAGGGAAATGCCAACTCATGGTTGTAAACATGCCCTGACTACGTTCCGGTACTAATAGAGTAGGCATGGCTGAAATAAAGTTTTTCACTGGGAAAGTTTTAGCCAACGCAACCGAGGCCTCGGTGACTTCCTCTTTTTCCATTACCGCACGCCCCTCAAGCTCCAGCGCTTGAGTAAGATAAAAGTTTCGACCATTGGGACTAATGCTATTAAAGCCCAATTTTCGCAACGCTGCGGCTTTGATGCTTTTTAAAGATACATCATCAGGGGTAATCACCAGTAAATGGGTCACCAGTTCTGATGCCCATTTATATTTTTTTTCGTTCATGGCATTAGTAACTTGCAATTTAAAGGCATCAATACCGCCTGCAAGTTTTACTAAATTTTGTGCACGCTCCTTAATCGTGACGGTAGACAAACTAGCGGTATCACCATTAAACCAACCTAAATATCCACTAAAAATACCGCGCACACCCCATTCAACTGTGCCGTATAGCTCTTGAAGGTATGGATGATCTTTTAAATGCGTCGGCAGTTTTACCGTTTCTACTAATTGGTCAGGGGTTAATCCCTTATTCATGCCATACAAGGTTTGATCATGTACGTACTGAATCGCATCACGGTAGTGGGTTAAAATGTCTTGAATTTTTTGTTGGCCAACAATAGGTTTCGTGTGGCCTGGGGCAATAAACTGAGGGTTTAAGGCGCGCATTTTATCTAGACTGCGCACCCAGTCCATGACATCGCGATACAGTGTGCCGCGAATGGTATACAAATTAGGAAAGGCTTTATAAATGGTATCACCTGGCATCAGTACTTTTTGCTCGGGTAACCACACCATAGTTTGATCGTTGGTTTCACCCGGGGCATGAATCAATTGAATCTTAATGCCGGCGATTTCTATGTCCAATGTTTCGCTATACGTTTTATTGGGACGCAACAACGTAGGCGTGCCTCCGCCTTGACCGGCATCAAGCTGTGGACCCACACCTAGGTTTACTAAGCCTTCTTCCCCTTTGGGTAATAAGTTACCAAACATGCGCATACTGCGACTGCTGATGATGGGTCTAATTTGGTTAATGATACGATCAATGTAATAGTTAGTGGATTCGTGCGCATAAATATCCACTTCACCCACAGGCACAAATCCACGTCCGCCTAAAATATGATCCGCATGGTTATGAGTATAAATAAGGGCTTTCACCGGCTTGGACGTAATCTTACGGAACTCTTTCATGACAGCCTGCGCGTTTTCTAAACTCTCCATTACATCCACAATGACAATACCATCATCCCCTTCAATCATAATGGAGTTGGCAAGCCCATAACCCACGGCGATATATACCCCCTTGGCCAATGGATAAACACGTTTTTCAAACTCTTGACTGTGCTCGTGTAAGGTAGGATGAACGGTGTGATCGCTTGTACTGGTAAAGCCTGCTACAGGCTTAATACTGGGCGCTTTAGCATCGTTAGCAGGGCTACACGCTAATAGGAATAGACTGGTGGTGAGCGTTGCAATGCATTGATAGATTTTCATGAGCGACCCTTGTAATTATTATTGCCCACAACAATGCGCTAACCGTGTGTGGGGGTAAGGGTCTAAGACCCTGAATAATAACTATAATAGGAGTACACCCTTGTATGTTCAGCACTCAAAGAGACAAGATATCAGCCAAATAGGACAAGCTGGGCCGCATCTGCTATTGTATAACCACCCTAGGATGTCTAGCTGGGGCAGCCACTAAGCGCTAATAATAATACGAGCTCGTTGAATGTCTGCGAATGTCCACACCACTATAGCTACATGGGTTATGCCCATATTAAGCGCACTTAAACCTTTTCGTGAAGGTGAAGATATTTTGCGTGAAGTAGGCATAGATATAAACGTCATTGAAGACGCCAATCAGCGCATTCCTATTGAAAAAATGACCCACCTTTGGACGTTGGCTGAAAAAATATCCGCTGATGATTGCATTGGCCTTGAAGTCATTAAATATGTCAGCCCCACCAGTTTTCATGCTCTTACTTATGCCAATCAGGCTAGCAGCACTATTCGTGAAAGTTTGGAACGCATGGTAAAATTTTCTAATGTAGTCAGTACGGCTGTGACCTTAGAGGTGGAAGACAAGGATGACAGTGTAGTGGTTAGCCTTATTAATGTGCCCAATACTATTGAGCTTAGTCATCATGCTCTGGATGCTTTCATTAGTTTAATGGTTAAAGACGCGCGACAAGCCTTGCATTACCACCCTGACTTTATTTTGTGGAGCAAATTAAAGCGCCCTAAACCCAAGAATACTTCTCGTCATGAGAAAATATATAATAGCCCCATCACCTTCAACTGCGATGAAAACACTGTGTGTTTTAATCGCCAATTGGTTGATCAGGTGATTCCTTCGGGCAATGCTGAATTAGTGCGCATTAATGAGCAAGTGCTGGCCCAATACATGACGCGCTTTAATAAAAATGATGTGGTAGCCGGAGTATATAACGCCTTAATAGAATTAATGCCCAAAGGTGAACCATCCAGAGAAAAAGTGGCAGACATGCTAGGCACCACCAGCCGCAGTTTACACCGAAAGTTAAATGAGCTGGATACCAGTTATAAAACGATTTTAGATGACACTCGCAAGAGTTTAGCTTTGCAGTATATTCGCCAGACCGATATTTCCATCACGACCATTACTTATCAATTAGGATTTTTAGATTCTAGTAGTTTCTCGCGCAGCTTTAAGCGCTGGACCAGCATTAGCCCCAGCGATTATCGAAAAGAGCTTAAAGAGCACTAACGCACCGTAATATTTTGGCTTAATATCCTGTCAAATATTTCATCACCAGCTTACGCAGCGGCGCAATACTTATTGCATTGAAAAAATATTGAAGTTTGTACATGAACGATACCCGCAAATGAATATTGCTTGATGTTAGGCTTTTTTTCACTTTGAGTGCGATGTCTTGTGCGGATAAGCTAACCCCCATTTTATCCATCACTCGTACATCATTACCCGCCACCATATTGGTATTCACAAAAGGCGGTTCAACATCCATGACATGAATGCCAAATCTTGACCACTCAATGTTTAACGACTCGGTTAACGATTTTACCCATGCTTTACTTGCCGCATAACTGGCTAAACCGGGTACACCATATAATGATGATGCTGAAGACATATTAATAATGCGCGAACTTTCTTGGTTTTTTAAATAAGGGAATGCCAGATGGCACCCGTTCATCACACCCAAATTATTTACTGCCAGTATTTGATGATGACGCTCAAGCGAAATGTCCTCAAAGTGACCAAACTCTAAAATTCCAGCGCAATTAAATAATACGTCAATTTTTCCGGCGTGATCAAAAAAAGCTTTAAACGCTACCGTCAGGGCATCTATATCACTGACACTCACAACCTGAACATGACACAGTTGTTTGCCCCATTTTTTCTGTAACGCCATTAACGGCTGTGCATTTACATCAAACATGCCCACCTGCCAGCCATCCTTAAGCATCAAATTAGCCACGGCCTCACCTATTCCAGAGGCCGCTCCGGTAATTATGATCGACTTCATGCTAAATCTTCCTGCTTAGGTAATTGGCTATTGGTGACATTGTCTGCAAATATTGAAATTTCTTCTAAGGCATCATTGGCCATCGCTAGCATGCCTGCCTGCAATTGAAATACGTGCCAACCGCCTTGAAAAATATTAAAGCTTACATCCACTTCATGTTTTTTAGCTTGCTCATATAAATTGCGGGCATCCCCTAATAAAATTTCCTCACTGCCCACTTGAATCAACATGGCAGGCAAGTCTGAAAGATCAGCAAAAATAGCCGAAGCCAGTGGGTTATTAGGCTCTACACCATTTAGATATACATCACTTGCGGCCTTAAGGTTACTCCACCTAAGTAACGGGTCAATTCGGTCATGCACGCGCGTCATATTTGCTAAGGTTAAATCTACCCAGGGCGACAATAAAATTAAACCCGCGGGCTTTGCTAGTTTATTTTCTTTAATTTTAAGTGCTGCCGCCATAACAAGACCGGCCCCTGCACTGTCTCCCACAATGAGGATATTGCATGCATCAAAGCCCTGGGCCAATAACCACTGGTAACATTGAACACTGTCATCAATTGCGCAAGGAAAAGCATGCTCGGGTGCCAAACGATATACAGGCACATACACTTCAGCTCTGCATTTTTTAGCCAAGTTTGCCGTTAATCCGCCATGTGTTTTTGTTGATCCAATGCAATAGGCTCCGCCATGTAAATATAAAATTACCGTTTTACAGTCACTCCGGTGTTGTGTATTTAGCACCTTTTGCGCGGGTACGCCATTCATATTCACAGACGTGATTTGGGTACTTTTTGGTTTTATATTAATCAACGCCATAAAATCCAACCAAGTTCGCTGAATAAAATAGGGCCATGGAGGACCAAATACCGGCTTAACCAATGTGCGAATTAAGCCTTTTAATATTGTGATTTTTATTTTTTCACTCATGCTCTTATCCTCAGCTAGCTTTTTTCACTAGATGGTAATCTTTAAGGTTAATAGAACGAGTTTTATGGCGGTATTTAAAGGTAAAGTCTGGCCAGTTCACTGTATTTTTACCTTCGTTGTTGATATACCAACTTTTGCACCCTTTTTGCCAAACCGTGTTGTTTAATTTTTTCTGCAAGTCATTGTTAAACACTGATTGTTTGGCCTCACGAATATTCAAGTACTTCACCTTAGGCGCTTCGTTGAGGGCCTTAATGGCTTTTAAGGTATACCGAATCTGGCTTTCCAACATGTAAACAATAGAGTTGTGTCCCAGATTTGTATTTGGGCCATACAGCATGAAAAAATTTGGAAAATCCTTAACGGTAATACCTAAGTAGGCTTCGGCTCCCTTTTGCCATTGTTCGTTAAGTACCTTCCCTTGTAATCCGGTAACTGTCATGGGCGTTAAAAATTCAGTGGCTTTAAACCCCGTGCCATAAATAATAGTGTCAACCTCTAGGATGCGACCGTCTTTTAATACAATGCCTTTTTCATTTATTTTCTCAATTGCGCACGTCTCCAACGATACATTCTCTTGGTTAAAAGCCGCTAAGTAGTTATTTGAAATTAAAATCCGTTTACACCCCATACTGTAATTGGGTGTGAGTTTTTCTCGTAATACTGGATCACTAATGGTTTTTTTTAAAAAACTGGCACATTGTTTTTTGGCGTGATTCATAATAAATTGCAAACTACTGAAGCCCAATACTCTGGCTTCATATTGTACATATACACCTAAACGTCTTAACTTTTGAAAACCCGGTATGATTTTTAAAAGCGACTGCTCAAATACTGAATAGGCACGGTCGGGTTTTGGCAATATGTAAGGCGCACTGCGCTGCAGTACGTGTAAGCTTTTGACCTGTTTAGCCACCTCTGGTACAAATTGAATGGCACTGGCACCGGTTCCAATCACAGCGACTTTTTTATTAGTTAAGCTAAAGTCATGATCCCAGTGGGCTGAGTGCATCACTTTACCGTTAAAGTTTTCCATACCGGTAATTTGGGGCATAGCCGGCAGGCTTAGTTGCCCACAGGCTGACACAAAAATGCGGGCACTGATTTTTTTACCATTGGAAGTGGTGAGCAACCAACGTCCAAGTGACTCATTAAACTGAGCACTGACCACTTCGCTATTAAAATAAATGTGAGAGCTTAACTGATACTTATTTTCACAATGTTTTAAATATCCTTCTATTTCTTTTTGAGGGGCAAATGCTCTTGTCCAATCGTGTTTAGGCTCAAATGAGAATGAATATAACAAGGACGGAACATCACAAGCTGCACCTGGATAACTGTTCTCACGCCAGCAACCACCCGAGCTCTTACCTTTTTCTAAAATAACAAAGTCATCATTGCCACTTTGCTTAAGCTTAATCCCCATACCCAGGCCACCAAAGCCAGTGCCTATGATGACTACATCTTTGTGAATGATATCTAGGGATAGTGCCCCCTCACTTGCGTCACGTTGACTATTCATACCGCTACCTCTTTTTTATTTTATGTAGCCATTGTTATGGGTATTAACGATTAAAGGTAGGGTATGGGGGGACAACTTCATTGTGATTTTCGGCCAAGCACACTAAACTTAAGTCATTACACCTAAACCCATGAATAATTAAACTAGATGACTGAGACACGACCCATTGGCAGTGCCATTCTTATGCTGAACCTAGCGCTTGAAAAAGGCTTTACGGCACAGGAATGTTTGCACAACACTGATATCAGCCAAGAGCTAATACAGGATGCCAATGCGGTTATTCAAACGCGTCAAGAATTGCTGCTCATTGAAAACCTTGTAACGTTAGATACGAGTGGTCAGCTCGCCCTTGAATTGGGCCAACATTATCACCTTACTAGCTACGGTATATGGGGTTTTGCATTGGCCACCAGCGCTAATTTACGCAGCGCCATTGAGGTCGGGCTTAATTATCAAGCTCTTACCTTTGCCTTTAGTACCTTCAGTCTTCAAGAAGAGCAAGGTTACGCTTTTTTACAGGTCAGCTGTGATCACTTATCTAATCCGTTAAGGCAGTTTGTGATGGAGCGAGATGCTTCAGCTATGATAAATATTCATCGTGAATTGTTTAGTCCTACTATGCCCATTAAGGAAATTCACTTTGACTGGGGACCATCACTGGAGGCTGACATATATCATAACTTATTTGGCATAACGCCCAAGTTTCATCAAGCCAAGAGTGGCGTATTATTTAAACGGGAATTGTTAGATCTGCCATTACCCAGTGCCAACGAAGGCAGCCGTAAGATACTCATGGCTCAGTGTCAGGATTTACTGGACAGTCGCCATAAAGAGGACAGTACGGCACGGCGCGTACGAAATTACATATTAGTCCACCTTGATCAAAACATTAGCATGCAGGGGCTTGCTGACACTATGAGTGTATCGCTGCGTACCCTGCGACGCATGCTCCACCAAGAAGATACGTCTTTTAGGCGCTTATTAGATGAAGTACGGGAAACATTGGCGCTGGAGTTGATTCAAAATACCCAACTCAGCCTTGAAGAAATTTCTTACCGCTTAGGTTATTCCGATACCGCTAATTTTTTTCACGCCTTTAAACGCTGGCGAGGCCATACTCCTAATAAATTGAGAAGCAACTAGAATCATTAAAATCCCACTGATCCTAACTATTTTTTAAACACGTTTTGGCGGGATAGAATACGTGCCAGTAGCATGTACAACCGGTTGCTCTTGCCCTTCACTGTAAATAAAAACATCCCCCATGATTAAACTCTTTCCCACTTTAATTAAACGACACTCTCCTAATAAGTCTTTAGCAGGAAGTGGTTTGTTTAAAAAATTAATATTTAAATTAGTTGTGACTGCTAACGGCTGCATACCTATCTGCCCTAAAATGGCCACATACAAGGCTAGGTCTGCAATGGCAAATAAGGTTGGGCCCGAGACAGTACCGCCAGGGCGTAAATCAGCTTCAATGACCTGGTGGCGAATGAGCGAATAACGATCTTCTACTTTTTCCACTTGTGATCTAACTTGTGGAAAGTCATTTTTTAAAAATTGATTAATTTGCGCACTGATATCCATACATGCCTCGGTTGGCGAATGTTTACGTCATAGTACCTAGGGTTTGATGACCTGCAATGGCCTAGTGAATCAAATACTATGATTAATCTGTTTGCCCTTAAAATAACTATAGGGCACCTCTATTAATTGATTGCAGCCTCTGCGTGACCGATGCGTGCAGTTACAAGGCGCGGCCCGCAGTTAAATGGTGGTTCCATTTTCAAGGGGTGCAACGCTGTAAATGTATGCATCGGACTCGCCCTTCGGGGCTTTACGCCTAACCCAGACTCCGCGTCGCCTAAAACGCCTACGGTTGGTGGTCTTCCTTGAAAGGCAATAAGCATTTCTTCGAAAGCCCGTCTCCTCTAATAATTGAGAAGTGAATTAGACATAAAGCCAGAGACTACAAGCAATTAATAGAGGTGCCCTAAAGGCTCTGTTAAAGTAGTGGCAAATTTTAAGGAAGTATATGAATGAAAGCCCTTGAACTACGAATCCCCCCGCCATTAATCATGGTGCTTAGTGGTGTATTAGCCTTCTTTATGAGTGGCCACCCCGTCCACTTTATTTATGAACAGATCAATAATGCCAATTTTGATAATATTTTTTGGCCTGGGCTTTTTATATGTTTAGGCATTGCCAGTATGGTAAGTGGTGTAAATGAGTTTGCGCGCCATAAGACAACCATTAATCCCTTAGACCCCAATCAGTCTTCTTTGGTGGTCAGTAGCGGCGTATTTCGTTTCACTCGCAATCCTATGTATTTAGGAATGTTATTAATATTATTGGCATGGGCGGATTATTTAGATAATTTTATGGCGTTTGGTGGTGCACTATTTTTTATTCTGTATATCACCCGTTTTCAAATTCAACCTGAGGAACGCATTCTATTAAGTAATTTTTCTCAGGAGTATCAAAATTACTTAAATAGCGTTCGCCGCTGGTTATAAATGTAAAACCCTAGGGGCTAGGGTTTAACTTACATCCAAAGGAAAGTTCACTGCTATTGGGGCATCCACTTGTCTTTGAATACCTGCAATATCAATCATAGAGTCTAGGCTGTTGACTTTTCCGCGGTAAATTTCCACAGTACTAATAGCACTAAAGGTAATAAGTTTAGGGCTTGCCGGTAATCCAAAAAATGGTTTTTCTATGGTGCCCGACAAAATGCTGTGCACCATAGCATGTTCACCTTTCACCATAACCTCCTCAATAACCAACTCTATGTCCGGCATACATCGGCGAAACGTTTTCACAAAGGCTACGTAGCCTGTGAAATCTAAGACCTGTTCATTGAAGGTGGTATGGTAATGGAAGTTACCGGTACAGTACTGCTGCAAAAGATTAAAAGTGCCGGCATTCCAAGCCAAGTTAATAAATTTCCGAGATAACTCTTCTACTTGTTCACTCATATATCTTTTCCTTGATATTAATTGATGGCTTTAATCTTATGACCCATCGCCGATAATACAATCGGCAGAAGTGGCCACTAGGTCAATTATTAGCCAATACACGCCCTCTTTGACGTAATGTGCCAAGAGGCTGTCCTTATTTAACTGAGTAATCCGGCTCACTTTGAAATAAATCGCTAAATGAAATTACAAATCAAACACACTGCCACAAATACTGGGCTTAGGGTTATTGCCACAAAACACATCAAAGCGGTTTTCATTCTGGCTGGTATTTTTTTTCAAATTAACTTGGCTTTGTAAAAAGACAGGCCCCTTAAATACAACATCTACCTGGCATGGTTTATTGGCTGTATTGAAACCAGCTTGTTCAATTGCCTGTGCAAGTACTCCAAAACCATGGGCAATGTCACGCTTTAAACCAAACAACTTAGCCAGTGTGGGTGACATGTGGATAGGATTATAATCGCCAGTGATTTTTGCGTATTGTTTGCCGCGGTTTTTAGGCACTTCCCACTCAGCTACTTGCTCACCATTGCTTAAGCTGTCTAATTCAAAGCTACTTTGTTCACTGGGTTGCTCTTTACCACCAAACTTACCGGCTTTAAAGTAAATACTAACTTCTTCCCAAACCACGTTACCTGCAACTTTTACTTGGGTACTAAAATCAAACTCTAGACCCTTTTCAGTGAGGCGATACTCACCAATGGCGCTGTGTAACTCCATTTCGCTTTCAATATCTATTGCTTGGTGTTGTTTGATCGTGTTCTTTAAGTGTACCGAGCCCAATAAACGAATTGGGAAATCAGGGTGAGACAACATATGCATATGCATACCGCCCGCTAACACGTGGGGATACAGCACTGGCAATACCTTTGAGGAGGTTAAACCCAGTACCGTTTCATATTTTTTTAAGCTATCAGTATCTGCCTTTGCGCCTATCCAGCTAGCTTTAATAGCCGGTAGCCCAACTGATGCCTTAAAACCCTTACGAGGCAATAGCAATGCCTTCACCATCGCACTAGCAATGGCGGGTTGAGTATTAAATGGAATGTGAAGATTTGACATGATAGTGACCCACGCGTTTTATTATTAACCCACAGCTTACCTTGTTTTACTTAAAGTTTACTAAGTTTGCGGCTTTATAATTCCCGAGCACACCACACTACTTTGCCGAGCACACGATTATGCTCTTCATTATCAGCATTAATCACCCAGCTTGGGTACTGAGTATTGTCACTGATCACACAAATCTCCCCTTGTCCTTGGGTTTTAAGGCGTTTGGCCAGTAAACCCTGTTCGGTCTGTAACAGAAAAACGCCTTCACGGTTTACAAGAGTTTGCGACATATCCACCAGCACATTATCGCCGGCATTTAAGGTAGGCAACATACTGTCTCCTGAAATACTTACAAACGCTAATTGTTCACTGGATACATTTAGCTGACTAGATAACCAACTTTTGTTAAATGCAAAATAATCATTAATGTCTTCATGGGATACTTCACTACCAAAACCGGCACTGGCCTGCACATCAAACATGGGAGCAAATACTAACTCTTGATCCTGCATGACCCCTGTAGGTTGTGCATTTTCATTTTGCTCGCCGGTTAACAACCAATTTAGATCCACCCTAAACTCATCATACAAATATTGCAGATACGACATAGACGGACGGCTGGCACCGCGACAGATTTTGTAAATATGGGACGCAGATTTATTGGTAACTTGCGCAAACTTTTTTTTGTTGCCCTGGGCTAACTGATCAACCACCAACATAAAACGACGTGCAAAAGCATTGGCCATGTTGAAACTCACTAAAAAAACGGCGCTTAGTATATTCAGTC
>MAAA01014221.1_pt1 | contig 15050 bp, 12 predicted proteins | sample 1115971 | NCBI WGS metagenome assembly MAAA01 (sample SAMN04961123, study PRJNA320927) | seawater metagenome | isolation source: sample BD02T6 sea water enriched with oil for 6 days | place: USA:Gulf of Mexico | collected 2013-07-27 | reverse complement strand
AAGCTGGTATATTTTCACATCCTCATAACCCTGAGTACGGTTTACACTTACATGGCTTAGCCACTGAACATCCGCACCAATATTGCCGTAATCGAGATAAAATCCTTTACTCTGATAATTATGGTTATAACGAATCCCAAGTTTGAGCCCCTCCACGGAACCGGCTTTCTGGGTGATTAAATTAATAACCCCAGATATGGCGCCCGGACCGTGGGTAACAGACCCGGGTCCGCTCACCACTTCAATGCGTTCAAAATCTGTCATATCCCAGTTATTGAGCTCAGCTACCGAGCCCTGGTCCGACTTCTGATTAATAGGCCGGCCATTGACCAACAAGATGGTATTGTAATTCCTCTGCCCTATGCCACGAATGCGAATATTACCGCCATTGGCGGGATCATCAAAAAATATCAAACCCGGTACATAAATTTCCAGTAAATCCCGCACATTTCTGGCTGGACTGCGCTCTATTTGCTCTCGGGTAATGATTACCACGGAAGCTGGGGTGTCGGATAACGGCATGGCAGACAAGGTCGCACTGCTGACATTAAGGCCCAACAAGTCTTCCAACGACATCTCATAGACCGGGCTAAAATTTTGAGCGGCATTTAGGGAAGAGGAACACAAGAAAAGAAAAATACAATTTAGACTGCTCAGAGCACGCGTCACAACGGCCTCCATTAAGGTAAAAAATCGCCCTATATCAATTGAATTCTGCCTATCCAGTATAGCTCACGGCACTGCTGATATGAGCGCTATGCAAAACCATAGATAATATATAACTCTATAAAATATTGAATTTTAGATCGTTACCTTCTATCAGACTGTTCTTTTTGGCTTTGCCTTCAATTGGCTATCCTTTAAAAGCTTCTATACTAAAAGCAAGATTACAAATCGGGTTTTAATCAATCAGTAAATACAGGAGGCGTGACGTTGGCAATCAAACGCGCCTTGCATGCTAAATCGCTTTTTGTGCTGTTCATTTTATCAATGACGCTGGCCTTGCCGCTCGCTTATGCTCAGCAATTCACTCCCTTGCAAACCAAGATCGCACTCATCTATAACATTATTAAGTACATTAATTGGCCCAAGGACAGTGTTGGCCCCAGTTATGTACTGGGTGTTTACGGTGAACACGACGAACTGTACCGGGAATTAAAATCGGTAGCCCACACATTTACAGTACATGGCAAACCTTTAGAAATAAAAAAGCTCAACTCGCTCTACCAGAGCAAAGGCATTCAAGTACTGGTATTGCCAAAATCCGAAAACATCCACCTGCAACGAATCGCATCCGAACTCATCAAGACCGGAATTTTAATTATCAGTGACGACGCATTCACCAAGAGCGCCATGATGATTAATATTCACTACCCCAGAAAAGGCCGTATCGCCTTCGAGATAAATCGCAGTAATATTATTTATGAAGGATTGAGTATCGCCAAAAAAATCCTGTTACTGGGCGGAACTGAAATGGACGTTGCTACCATTTACAAAGATACCGAACAGGCCTTACAAAAGACCAAACATAAATATGAAGAACAACGACAAATAATGGCCCGTCAAAAACTGGATATACATCAACAACAGCAGGAAATAGTATTACAGGGCCAGAAAATTCAAAGTGCCGACCAAGAGCTGTTACACACCAGCTCACTATTGAATGAGAAAGAACAAAAACTTCAGCTTAAAGAGTCTTTATTGCAGGAAAAAATTAAGCTACTGATATTGCAAAACAAAAAAATAGTAAAAAAAGAACTGGCCCTAAACAGCCTAGAAGAAAACATCACAGTAAACCTGAAAATTCTCAATGAACAAAAAAATAAATTAAAGAGCCAGGATAAACAATTGCATGAGCAACACAGCCTAATCTCTAGCCAAACCCGCACCGTGAGTCAGCAAGGCTCACAAATAGAAGGACAACAGCAGCTACTATGGGGCGCAGCCATTACGCTTGCGACCATCAGCTTGCTAATTATTTCTTTGTACCGCCAATTCCGACTCAAGCAAAAAACCAATTCGCAATTGGCATTCAAAAATAATGAACTTCAGGAAACCATGGACACTCTCAAGCGCACCCAGGATCAACTGATACTCAGCGAAAAAATGGCTGCATTGGGGCAATTGGTGGCCAGTGTAGCCCATGAGGTAAACACACCGTTGGGCGCCATCCAGTCATCATCCAATACCATTTTGGACGATTTGAATTTTACCCTAGCATCTCTGCCACATTTTTTTGACCAGCTTGAGGGGAACCTGCGGCAACTGTTTATAGAAATGATTGAATGCTCATTGAAAAACACCGACAACCTTAGCTCCCGGGAAGAGCGCAGCAGCCGCAGAACCATCGTAGAAGAACTATCAAGCAGACTGCCAGATCGCGCCGAGGAGCTGGCTGATGTGTTAGTAGACATGAAAATTTACAAGCATATCGAGCCCTGGATGCCGCTGCTGTTGCATGCCAACAGCGAATCTATTTTGCAATTTGCTTATAAATTATCGCGCATCGAACGTAATGCGCGCATCATCAATATCGCCACCCACAAGGCATCTAAGGTGGTACTGGCACTGAAAACCTATTCCCACTCGGATCAATCCAAACAATTTAGCCAGGTAGACATCAAAGCCGGCATCGATACCGTGTTAACGCTATACCATAACCAAATAAAACACGGAGTTGATGTAACCCTTAGGTATATGCAAAACCCGAATATTTGGGGCAGCACCGAGGAGCTAAGTCAGGTATGGACTAATATTATACATAACTCTTTGCAAGCTATGGTAAATAAGGGCCAGCTTAAAATAAGTGTAAGACAAAGTGGACAATCTGTATTCATAGAATTTGAAGACGATGGTCCAGGCATTCCCGAAGACGTACAGCCAAGAGTATTTGAAGCCTTCTTCACCACTAAGGCTTCGGGGGAAGGTACGGGGATTGGGCTGGACATCTCACGTAAAATTGTAGAGAAACATCTAGGAAAACTGTCTTTCATTAGCGAACCTGGTTGCACAATATTTACAGTGCAACTGCCAGTGAACCAGGACAGTGTTAATCCATGATGGCAAGACAACCATCACATAGAGGCAAAACCGTGAAACCAGCGATACTGTGCGTGGATGATGAGCCTATAATATTGGAGGTACTAAAACACCAACTAAAGGATCACTTTGGCAGCAGCATGGCTTATGAAATGGCACAGAGCGGTGAGGAAGGACTGGACGTAATAGAAGAGCTCACCCAGCAAGGGGTTAAAATTGTGGTGATCGTTTCGGACTGGATGATGCCCGGCATGAATGGCGGGATGTTTTTAGAAAAGGTATACCAGAAATTTCCAGATACCGGTTTGATCATACTCACCGGCCATGCTGATGAGGCCTCATTGAAGAAGACCTTGCACCAAATTCCCATTAAACAATGCATGAGTAAACCTTGGACCGAGGAAATGTTAATTGCCGCCGTCAAATCAGCCCTGCACAAGCCCTAACTGGCCAATGCCTATGAAGCCCACGATAATTTGTGTCGACGACGAGCCCATCGTTCTCAAGAGCTTAAAGGCAGAGCTAAAAGAGATGTTACAGAATACCTACTCCATCGAAATGGCAGAAAGTGGTGAGGAAGCCATTGACTTACTGCAAGATATTCAAAAAAATAACGGCACCGTAGAACTGGTCATTAGCGACTTTGTGATGCCACAAATGAATGGCCAACAGCTGTTGTCACGCATACACGATATTTCACCCATGACCGAAAAAGTCATGCTGTCTGGACGTGCCAATAACGAAGGGCTCATTCAAACCATTAATAGTATTCGTTTATTTCGCTTCATAGATAAACCCTGGGACAAGAAATTTCTACAAGCCACTGTGAACGAAGCCATTCACAGCTATCGTCAAGAATCGCAACTGCAACACCAGCACAAATTGCTATTGAAAAACAATCAACAACTCGGCGAACTGATTCAGGAAAAAGAACAACTGGCTAACGAATTAAAAGAGCTCAACCAAAAACTGGAAGAGCGCGTGATACAACGCACCAAGGAACTGGTGGAGTCTGAAAAAATGGCCTCGCTGGGGGGCATGGTGGCCGGTGTCGCTCATGAAATAAATACCCCCATAGGTATTTGCGTGACGTCAGCATCTTACCTGCAGGAAGAAGCCGTTAAAATTCACAGCCTGTATGAGCAGGGGGCACTGTTAAAAAAAGATTTTAAAAGTTTTATTGAGGGCACATCCAAAGCAGCACAAATTATGTTGAAAGCCACCGGTCAGGCCTCCCACCTAATAGACAGCTTCAAGCAGGTGGCAGTGGATATGAACAGCGAAGAATTACGCGAATTTAATTTGCATGATTACATCCATCTAGTACTGGCCAACTTACAACCGGACCTGGTAAAAACCAGCAATAAGATAGACATCACGGGATGCGAGAATTTAATCATAGAGAGCTACCCGGGCATCATCTCACAGATTTTTACTCACCTGCTCATCAACTCGCAGGATCATGCCTTTGATGATCACGGTCGTATACAAATTGACATACGTTTCGAGGACCAAAACGTAAAAGTGAGTTATCGCGATGACGGCAAGGGCATGGAGACAAATACCTTAGAAAATATTTTTGAGCCTTTTTTTACTACCCGTCGCCACTCGGACCATCTGGGTTTGGGATTGCATATACTGTACAACCAGATAACACAAAACTTAGGCGGCACCATTGACTGCCAGAGCACGCCAAATAAAGGCACCCTGTTTGAAATAACCTTCCCCATTGGCTTGGATAAAACCGGCTCATCAGGTGACATAGTCTAAGCATCCATCCTTGGACATATGCGTTTCTTGGCGTGTACCGTTCATCCTTGGACATATGCGCTCTTTGGCATTCGACAATTGCTCCATGCATTGTTCTGATAAGTGACATCCTGTCACGACCATGGCACCGCGCTATACGACCCACATGGATGTGGGAAATGCCGATTTTGCATGGAGCAAAAATCTGCCGCCCATCCCTGGGCATAAAAAAGGCCACGCCGAAACCGGGGTGGCCAAACAAGTGATTAGCTTGATGAGAGAGAGTGCGCCGTGTGAGCTACTTGCTGCGGTTCACATGACAACGGCAAGAATGATAATCATTCTCATTACTGTGGTCAAGAATAATTCTCACTTAAATTCAGGCAATTTGCTAGCTCTACCTGAACTCTTGCTCATTAAATGATTTAATACGGTGGCACACGGCGCGCGGCCAGTTAATCAATAAATATGACAAATCAATAAATATGACAAATCAATAAATAAGACCGTTATTGTTAGAAGTTATTACTTATACTGAGTTTCTACATCAGCGAGCCTGCTTGGAAATTATAATGATTTGGCAACCACTAGTGCTAACAGGCAGCTGTAATATGCCATGCTTTTGTACCAAAATCCCGCCAGCTTGCCCCACAGTTAAGCTGGCTGTTATGTATTAAAATTAGTATCGGAGTAATAACATAAATGAATGAGTTTCTAGCCTTTGCAATGATATCGCTTCTTCTGGTTATATCACCTGGCCCTAACAGTATCCTTATTTTAAAAACGGTTAGTGCTCGAGGGTGCCGGTCTGGGATAGAGAACATCATTGGATTAGTATCGGCTACTTTTGTTCATGGTGCGGTCTCTATTTTAGGTTTATCTGCAATAATACTTCAATCAGCAGAGTTGTTTATGTTGATAAAGTTTGTAGGTGCAGCATATTTATTCTATCTGGGTGCTAAAACTATCTATGGAACATTATCAAGCAAAGATAAAGTGCCAAATTCTTCGGTGGTTGAATCAAAAAGCAAGGATATTAGCTTTCATAAAAACTTTTCTGAGGGTTTCTTTACTCAAATATTGAACCCAAAGGTTTCTATGTTTTATTTGGCAGCCTTCCCACAGTTTATTGATTTTGGTGATAGCAATTATTTATCTGCCTTTGCTCTTGTTTCTATTCATGCGTCAATTATATTTTTATGGTTCTTGGGTGTGTCAGTATTTATTTCGAAGGTTAAATCCATAGCATCTAATAACCGTATTGGCTTATGGGTTCAAAGATTTAGCGGCGGAGTATTGGTGTTTTTCAGTGGCTTAATTGTTACTCAAGAAGCCAGCAAGTGACTACATCGCCTGCTGGGGACAAGTCTTGCGGTTTGCCGTGAGCGTAAAAATAAGGCCTGACTCTCGAGTTTTACTCGATTTTTAGGCCGAAGGCTCGGTTCTATCGTACTGTTATATTTAATTGGTTCATGATTCAAAGTTGAAAAGCCAAAGATGAAAAGTTTTTGTATATATTGTGGAAATAGTAAACCCGAGGCCCATCAAATATGTGGATCTTGTGCAGCCACTCCTGAAACACATGAAGATCTAATTTATTCAATTATCATGTGCTACAGTGAGGACGAGCCATATTTAAATTTCTTGAGTATTGAAGAAATTGAAGCGCTATGCGAAGAAATTTCCAATGGAGAAAAAATTAAAGTAAGTCCCCAAGTTTTTGCTCAGGCTAAGGAAGCTTATAGCGCGGTTAAGTCCATGGGATCACCACCTTTATTAAGTAAATTTCCTAGAAATGCTTCGCCAATACAAATAGTAATATTGGCTTTAGTATTATTGGGGTTGATATTCGGGGGGTGAATACGTGGTTTCTAAGTCTGACTGATTCACAATATTGCTGAATGCTGAGATAAATCCCTAATTGATCAGGCGTTTTATAGCCAACTGACACTGATTTTTAAGTAAATAGCTCAATACCATGATTTGCAGAATTAGCGATGTTACGAGCATTCAGCTCCATCAATACCATTTCTTTAAGCTCATGTAATTCTTCTATGGCCAAGTTTGAAAAGTGAATGCTGTTAAAGCTACGATCACTTAACGAATGTTGTTCATGGCAAGAAGAGTGGGCAGGCCCTTCTCCAAGGATCATTACAACTTTTGAATGGCCTACTACGTTTTTGTGGCAATAAGGGCAGTTCATAAGTTTCACCTTGATTGGAATGTTGAATACGATAATTATATCGTTTTAAAAGGACGTTACCCTCTGCCGAATGGCATAGATCCCTCTATCAAAGAGTTGTTACCAGAAGGGGGCGGGTTTAGGTCTTACGTGTTGCCCAAGCGCACAAGCTAGACCGTCAGGCCATCTAAAAGTGACCGAGCGTGCTTGGATATAAATGCTCCTTGGCATCCTCGGTAATTGCATCCTGCATTACTCTAATACGTTACATCCATGTAACTAATGCCACCGCGTTATACGACCCACATGGATGTGGGAAATGCCGATTTTGCATGCTAGTACATGGATGTACTGGGTAGAGCAATGCAGGGAGCAATTGCCGAGAGCAAAAATCTGCCGTTCATCCTGAACATATACGCTCAATGGCGTCCTTGCCACCGCGCTATACCGTCCATCCCTGGACATACCATTGGAAACTGCTTCTGCGTTTCCAAGATACCGTCCATCCTTGGACGTAAAAAAGGCCACGCCGAAACCGGGGTGGCCAAACAAGTGATTAGCTTGATGAGAGAGAGTGCGCCGTGTGAGCTACTTGCTGTGGTTCACATGACAACGACAAGAATGATAATCATTCTCATTTCTACCGTCAAGAATAATTCTCATTTAAATTCAAGCAATTTGCTAGCTCTACCTGAACTATTGCTCATTAAGTGATTTAATATGAAGGGGCATATGCAGTTAAGCTGGGCGTTATGTAACATAGTTACCCACGAAAAGTAGATATCTACTCAAATAACAGGGTCAGATACACAGTATTAAATTTATCTTTACGAGCTTTGGTGCAATCCACTATGAAAAATTCACTATGACAATCCGACTGCCTCAGAAAACGGCCTCGACTATATCGACCCTCAACGATCTTGCGAAATTGGCAAACTATTCCCTCATGGACACGCTTAATTGTGATCCTGACTCGACAGAAGATGGAGTAGACCATGCGCCGCGACAAGTTTTCACGGGCCATTATGTGCCCGTTAATCCTACGCCAATTAAAGACCCAGAGTATGTAGCGCATAGCAAAACCTTTTTTGCCGAGCTTGGCTTTACCGACAGTATGGCAGCGTCCGCCGACTTCGTGCGCATGTTTTCCGGCGACATCTCGCAGGTGCCAAAGCCCATGCGTAATGTCGGTTGGGCAACTGGCTACGCACTTTCGATCTACGGTACTGAATACATTCAGCAGTGCCCGTTCCAAACCGGCAACGGATATGGAGACGGTAGGGCAGTTTCGGTACTTGAGGCTGTCATCAACGGTCAACGCTGGGAAATGCAGCTGAAAGGTGGCGGCCGCACGCCATATTGCCGCGGTGCAGACGGCCGCGCTGTTTTACGGTCGAGTATTCGCGAGTTCCTGGCGCAGGAGCACATGCACGCACTGGGCGTGCACACATCACGCTCTTTAAGCTTGTACGTTTCAAAAACCGAGCAGGTACAGCGACCGTGGTACTCACAGGGTTCGCGCTCAGAGAATCCCGACATGATGATATCTGAAGCCGTTGCCATCTCCACACGGGTTGCACCGTCGTTCATCCGCGTGGGCCAGTTGGAGCTTTTCGCTCGCCGTACCCGTAAAAACGAACACCCAAAAGCGCTGGAAGAACTTGAAAAAATTGTGCTGCACTTGATTGATCGTGAGTACGCTGAAGTTGTCGATAGTCAGCTCACCACCCCAGAAAAAGTGGTGGTGCTGGCGCGCGAGTTTCAGCATCGCCTAATATCACTGATAGCGAACTGGATTCGTGTTGGCTTTTGCCAGGGTAACTTTAACAGCGACAATTGCGCAGCCGGTGGCTTTACACTGGATTATGGTCCCTTCGGCTTTTGCGATGTGTTTAATCCACAATATCAGCCTTGGACGGGTGGTGGTCATCACTTCTCGTTTATGAACCAGCCACAGGCTGCGCAAAAAAACTTCGACACGTTTTGTTCGGCGTTACGGCCGTTGTTGGCATCACATCAGGACGATTTAAAAGAGCTTGATAAAGTTCAAAGTGAATTTTCAAACGTAATGCACACGCAAATGGAAGCGATGTGGGCGGCCAAGCTGGGTCTTGACACTTTAAACACAACGTCTCACAAGACTCTTTTTAAAGAAATGCTCAGCGAGCTAGAAACACTCATGATTCAAACACCTGTGGATTACACTATTTTCTTCCGCGAGCTCTCGTCAATCCCCGACGACATTGGGCCACTTAAGAAAAGTTTCTACAATAGCTCTGCACAAGATACAGAAGAGATGGCTAAGCGCTGGACGCAGTGGCTGGCAAAATGGAAAACGCTCCTTAATAGTTCCTGTGACGAAAATGCTACTCCGGGCCGATCCCGTGAGGAAATTTCTAGGCAGATGAAGCGCGTCAATCCAAAATACATGTTGCGAGAGTGGTTTGTTGTGCCGGCTTATCAGCAAGCAACGAAGGGAGATTATGCGCTAATTCAAGAGCTGCAGGGCGTCATGACACAGCCATATGCAGAGCAGTCGAAGGAAATGGAGGATAAATACTATCGATTAAAACCGTCTGAGTTCTTTGAGGTGGGTGGATTGTCCCATCTTAGTTGCTCGTCGTGATTCTTTGCACTTGAAAATGTGAAGAACTGAATTGGGTGAAATGCGAGGGAGAGGATAAGCTTGCATTTTGCCTAAGCGCACAACGCATGACCTATCCCGTAAATTGAGTAAATACAATTTAGTGGTTTGTACTCTTTACAGTTTTCTGCGATAAATGACCCATACCTAATATAAAAGGCCTGGAGCCTCACAATGAAAAAACTAATTGAATGGGCTGAAAAAGACGTATTACGAGCCAGAAAGTTAATGCTTTTTAGCACTATATTCGTATATTTACTTATAACAGTGACGGCAATGGTTTTGATTGCTTGTGGTATTAAGTTGGATGGATTTGAAACAATCTATTACTCATTTTCTACCGTTGCCGCTGTGGCTATAGGTTTTTATACTGGCACATCAGCAAAAAGCGTAAATATTAAAGATGGAAATTTAGAAAATTAGCAGGCAGCGCTGAAAGGCGCGTGCGTCAGGTGTTGAGGTTTCCTTAAACGCACAAAACAACACTTGCCCCTGGACTCTCAAACCCTGATTGAAGCGCCAGCTATTCAAATTAGTCCGTAACTAGGTGCTTCAATTTTTCTATATGCCGTAATACTTCCTTTTGAGGTAAAGGACCTCCATGTCCCATAAAAAACGTTTTTACCCCCTTATTCGCAATAGACTGTAATTCTTGACTAACTTGCAAAGGATTCTCCTCAAAAGGTGGCCGCTTTGCTTTATGTGTTCTTACAATACCACCTAGCAATATACCGGATGAAATGAGATCTCCAACTATTGCTTTGTCGTTATCAATAACTACAGAAATAGAGCCTTGTGTATGCCCGGGGGTTGACATTACCTCACCATCAATTCCATACCGCTTAAGATCAAATCTATCCTTTGAAGTGAGTAAAATATCGGGTTCAAATTTATCATATGGCTTTTGAATAACTCCGACTTTACTAAATACCCGACCAAACCATCCTGTGCTACAAAAGTGCATTTTCTTTTCCCCTGTGTAATACGGAAGATCGCCATTGTGAGCAATTACTTGCGCGCCTGATAAAAACTTAATTTTTGCCGCGTTCCCCGCGTGATCTATATGTGCATGCGTTATAATAATTAATTTTATATCGGTAAAGGTTAGGTTGAATTTCTTTAGTGCATTAGAAATTTTTCGTTCTGTATTGGGTAGGCCGGTATCGATTAAAATACAACCTTGTGAATTTATTAAAAGAAAAGCGTTGATCATTCCAAATGGAAAAATAGCTATTTTATGAACGACTGTTTCATAGGGATTTGTTTTTATCATTATATAAACCTTGTTTTTTGGGAATGTTTTTATGATGATATATCTATGATAGATATCGTCAATTAGGTACATGTAGGTAACTAGTATGGAAAAAATGAAATATTTTGAAAACCCATTAGGTTGCCCGGTTGTTTCAACACTTGGGTTAATTAGTGGTAAATGGAAGCCCATGGTAATACATGTTCTAATCGAGCAGCCTATGAGGTTTGGCAAATTAAAAAATGTAATGTCCCCAATCAGCCAAAAAGTTCTTACAGAACAGCTCAGAGAGCTAGAGAATACTCATATCGTTCAGCGAGACGTATTTGATGAAAAAGTCCTTAATGTAACTTATTCTCTTACGGATTACGGGAAATCATTGGCGCCGGTATTAGAGGCTCTATATTTATGGGGGGAGAAAAATGTCCCATATTGCACATAAAAATAGTGCGAGCCATACATTGTCTTTTGCCTTAAACGCATTGTCTAACCCTCGGACCATTTACTCGCCCCTAACCAAAAATGAAATCAAACATTGGGCCAACTCACCTGATTACTCAGTCGCTGAATTCATTGAATTAACTACAAATAATCCATCAAACTATTAGGAAAATTGTTTATGAGCTAATGCCATAATCAACTTGGCCCTTTACATGGCTGATTTTTGGGTTGTGTTTTATACTAAGAGAGCTCAAAAATTACCGAGTAATTTATTTCAGTGGCTACTGCTTAAGGATAAGTGGTGGCGTCTAAGCAGGTTGCATTATGATCCGTTCACGTATGTATTTTGTAGTTGAACTCACTCTGTTTGCGCTTATTCTCGCACTGTTTTCCAATAATGTGCGCAGTGCTGCCATGCATGTCGATAAAGCCCAGGTAATGAAGCATTGGACGTCACAAAGAATGCGCCAGGCCCAACCCCGTGACTTCGTTATGGACAAGCGTGGCCAGGGTTACTTGCGCAAGGCTGATGGCAGCCTGGTTCCCCATGGTCATCAGCTGCAAGCCCAGAAAGTCCAACCCTTACCCAACGGTAAACCTGCGGGTGGACAGGGTGACTCAAACGGACCCGACATTTCTAATATGAATCCGGCGGTGGCGGGTGAGGTTGCCGCCAGTCATACATTTTCAGCTACCGTGACTGATGTAAGCGGTGTGCGCTCAGCGGTGTTTACCATTCAGTATCCCAATGGCAGTACCACTCAAGAGTTTGCTGCCAGCTCGGCGGGCGAAGATGTGTGGAGTGTGAATCTGCAAGGCTTCACGTCGGGGGGCTGGAGTTGGTGGGTTACTGCCAAAGACGGTACCAAGCGAGGCGGCAATGCCAGTACTTCGCCAGTGGTGACCTTCACAGTGAACGCAGGTGGTAGCGAGCCACCTCAGCCCCCTGCGCCTGGTATAATTACCAACGCCCAATGGAGCGGCGGCGGTGCAGTGCAAAACGCAGCAGGGCGAATTTATTTTGAAATGCCCGCCAACAAGAAATGGAAAGGCCCTTGGGATGGTTATGTGTGCAGTGGCACAGTGGTGTCTGACGATACAGGCGGGCGTTCTACTATATTAACCGCGGCTCACTGCGCCTACGACGATGTAAATGGTGCCTTCGCCCGTAACGTGCTGTTTATTCCCAATCAAGCCGGCACCACGGGTTTGGCCACCGATACCAACTGCAGTAACGATCCCATGGGGTGTTGGGTGCCCTCGTTTGCTGTGGTGGATGAAAATTGGAGCCTGTCTGTGTTCCCTAATAATATTCCTTGGGATTACGCCTTTTATGTAGTGGATGACAGCGGTGCCCATGGCGGCACAAGCACCCTTACCGATAGCTTGGAAACCGAGGCCGGCTACCTAGTAATGAGTTTTGATGTGCCATATGTAAATGACACTGTTCCCGGCGAGGTTGAGGGCAGTATAGACTTCACCCATGCCCTAGGTTACTCCTACAGTGATGACCCAAACTTCATGTATTGCGCGCAAGACATGACTACAGAAGGAGACGTTAACTGGTGGTTGGCAAGTTGTGCGTTGTCTGGCGGCGCATCCGGCGGACCCTGGATGCAACCCGTGCAGGGGGGGAATGGCCCGGTTATGTCGGTAAATTCCTGGAGTTATACCTCGCAGCCAGGCATGGCAGGACCGAAGTTGTCGGGTACTTCGGCAGAGTGTTTATTTTTTATGGCCACCGGCAGCGACTTCTCTGCCGTGCCCACTTCAAATGGCTTGGCGGGTATCGTGCAAAGCTGCCCATTTGAATAAACCGAATATGCATTATACCTAGGTTGGTGTCCGAGCGTGTAGCCTTCCAATTAAAGCGGTAGTGTCCATGAGTATGTTGGGCTGAGTGCCCAGACTTAACCTAGGTGTATGCATTTATTGTGTAGTCGCGGCCAAAGAATATAAGCCCAGCGTGTATGAAACTATCTGCGCACTGCGTCTAGGGCTGGCTGCCTCAATAGAGTGAATTGTGCTTATTTCAGAAATTGCTGAAGCTGCTCGTTCCAGACTTTAAACTTGGCCGTGCCCTTATAGGACTTTGGCAGTAAGGAAATAAAGAATCTATGTACTTGCTGGCATTGATACTTGGCCTCAAACAGCATGACGGCAAAATGTTCCACGGCCGGAAATTCCCTTTCGTCTTTGCTGACGGCGACTCTCTTTAACCATTCTTGCTGATGGTTCGATAACAGTCCCGAGGTATCCAGTATATTAAGCAGCTGCTCATACAATTCCCGGTGGGCATCATATTTGGCTGGGCTAAGTTCTTGTGAATGCAGTTGAGTGAGTATTTCTGTACGGGTAATCCAATGGTTTAAATCCTCGGCTAAGCCCAATAACCTGGGGATTAACCTAAGTGTTCGCTGCCGGTTGATAATGTGGGTTTTTGATATCAGGGCTCTGTCCAGCAAGCGTAAGGTCGCATTATTCACCGGTATGCTATTTACGGCCGGATTAAATTGTAAAACAGGTGCAATTACCGAAAATGAACGGCCTTGTTCCACCACATGTTTACGGTAAACAGCAGATATGGTGCTGGTGATAGCCAGTATGCGTCCTTCTATGCCCAGTTGATTGCCCTTTTTTTTGAAAGGGTAACCAAAACCATCGTTGCGTTCATGGTGCTCCAATATGGCTGTACCTACCTGTTTGGGCAGGCTAGGCACATGATCGGCGAAGGCTTTTGCTATGCCCGCATGACCCTGATACATGCGCCATTCACTGGCGGTAAAGGCACCGGATTTATTGGCCAGCTCAGGGTTAATATGTAAAAGGCCCACTTCTGTCAACATAGTGGCAATGAATATATTGTTGATCATTGCTTCGCTTAATTTCAGTTCACGGGCAATGCTTAAAGCCATGAACGCACAAGTCAGCACACGTACAAATACCGTCGGAAAACGCTGCGCCAGAATAGTTAGTTTTAGGTTGATAATGGGGTAGCTGCAGACATTATTAAATTGTGCCCTAACGTCTATATGTAAGTTTAGCCTTTGTATGGCATCGCCAAAACCAAGCTCTATCAGGCGCGCCTCTAAGCATTTATACATCTTCCTGCCATCATAGGTATGCGCAAGGTTAATGCTGGCGTACACGGGTTTAATTAATTTATGCACGGCCAAGCGCTTGGCCACCTCTTGGGTGATGGGTTGCCCCTTACGAATGATGAGGCTGCCGTGTTGGTTGCGAATATCTTCACTGGCTACCACCTGATTACTCAGATTTAGCTCGCCCAGATGTTCGCTTAGGTGGTCTCGCTGTACTTCGTCATCAGCCATAATGATCTAGCTTGATCCCGTTCTACTGAGGTTGTGGTTACAAAAGTATAGTTGGAAATTGTTGTTTTACAGGTGGGTATCAGCAGGAATTGCAGTCAATCTTGGCACGTAGTTTGTTTGAAGTGCTAGAGGGTCAAGTATTAGCCACAAAACAAGACCCGCCTAAATGGCACTGTAATTTAAAATGCTAACACCATTATTGATAAGCTCACCTATCAGGCATCTTACCAAGAAGAGGAGTAGAGTAATCTATGAATACATCCCTTCTTGTATCCCATTAGAAAGCTAAGATATAAGTATGGTTATTATATTTTTTTAGGTCAAAAAATAAAAACACGCTAACAACCTGCGTCAGTTTGGCTCTTTAGTTTTACTCATATATTAAAATTTGTTTACAACATTGTTCATATC
>MAAA01014220.1_pt1 | contig 15060 bp, 12 predicted proteins | sample 1115971 | NCBI WGS metagenome assembly MAAA01 (sample SAMN04961123, study PRJNA320927) | seawater metagenome | isolation source: sample BD02T6 sea water enriched with oil for 6 days | place: USA:Gulf of Mexico | collected 2013-07-27 | reverse complement strand
AAAAACAGCAACAACAGCAATCTGGCAAACCATTAATAAAGAATTCTATTGCAGTTTTACCAGAAAAATTTAAGCAAGATCTATCTATATGTTATGGAATTTGTACAGATAATATTAATACACATAAAAAAGGGAAGCTTTAAGCCCCCCTTTTAGCGTAAATGTTTATAATTGAATTGATTTAATTTCAACGAATTCAGCAACACCTTCGTCGCCAAATTCACGGCCATTACCTGATTGCTTATAACCGCCAAATGGAGCTTCATAGTTAAATTCGGCACCATTTACAAAACACAAACCGGCGCGAATACGACGGGCAATTTTTAAACCTGCATCACGGTCTTTGGCAAATACACCACTGGATAATCCGTAAGGGGTGTCGTTGGCAATCTCAACCGCTTCGTCGATATCGTTATAAGGAATCATGCACAACACAGGGCCAAAAATTTCTTCACGGGCGATGGTCATTTGATTATTTACGTTGGAAAAGATGGTGGGCTGTACATAAAAACCCTTTTCAATTCCCGCTGGCATGTCGGTTCCTCCGGCCACTAAAGTGGCCCCTTCTTCAATGCCGGTGGCAATGAAATCCAGCACGGTATTTTTTTGTGAAAGGGAGGCCATGGGGCCAATCATGCATTCTTCGTTGTCGCCCACGGGAAAGTGTTCTAGCACAGCAATAGCAGTAGCCACCGCTTCGTCATAAATACTGTGCGGCACTAACATGCGCGATAAGGCGGTACAGGTTTGTCCGGTGTTGATCATCACGTCTTGAATGGCAAACGTCATGGCCTCTTCCAGGTTGGCATCTGCGGTGATAATTAATGGCGACTTACCACCCAGCTCCTGGGTCACACGTTTAATGGTGGGAGCGGCTTCTTTGGCAATTTGAATACCCGCCTGGTTAGAGCCGGTGAACGACACCATGTCCACATCCGGGTGAGAACTTAACGCAGGCCCTAACGTGGCACCGGAACCGGTGATCACATTGAAGACACCGGCGGGCACACCCACTTCATCTAAAATTTCGGCCATGATTAAATCTTGCAACGGGGTTTGACCGGCAGGCTTGGCCACTACCGTGCAACCCGCTGCCATGGCAGGGGCCAATTTGCCCACTAGCTGATGCAAGGGATAGTTCCAAGGATTTATGATGGCGCACACACCTATGGCTTCTTTGATCACCAATGAATGAGCAATCTTTTCTTCCTCTTCCATTAAGAAAGCACGCTTAGCATAAGTAGACATTCCGTGAATAGGGCCATCCACATGAATCACGCCGGACAAGTGTGCCGGGCAACCCATAGTAATGTGTGCGGCGTGGCACAAATCTTCTTTACGCTCTTCCATCTTGGCAACCACAGCGTTAATTAAATCACTACGGTACTGTGCAGACGTTTGTGACCAGGCCTTAAAGGCTTCCTTGGCGGCGGCCACGGCGTTGTCCACATCCACTAGGTCACACTTGGGTACACTTAACGCTACCTCTTCGGTGAACGGATTAATAATATCCTGAGTGCCAGTGCCATGAGGCGTAACCCAGTCACCATTTATATAAACTTTTGTATAATTTTTCATGTTCAATGTCCTGTCTTTTTATTTGGGAAAGTAAGGGTTAAGAGACCGGTTCTTCCATTTTTTCAGCCACTTGTTGTGCCCCGCAGATCAGTGGCATAAACCACGCTTTTCCTTTAATTAGCGGTGCGGCTTTAAAACTTAAATCATCAAACTGGGTATGAATGTCGTCTTCGCCCATTAACTTTTTAGCAATGTTATCCCCCAAGTACGTGCCCATGGGTACCCCATGACCATTCATGCCAGTGGCGTAATAAATACCGTTGTGACAACCCAGATGAGGAAACTGATCCATAGTGCCTCCCAGTAATCCCTGCCAGTAATGGCTAATTTCTTCATTACCAAGTGATGGGAATATTTCCAGCAACAAGCTCTTTAATTGCGCAGCAGCCTTAAGCGGACAAGCGGCGGAAAAGCCGGTACGAGAACCAAATAGAATATGAGTATTGTCCGGGGAACGACGCCAAAAACGAAACATGGCACGCACATCCAGATGAGCAATATGATTAGGTAACAACTTATCTATCAAGGCTGGATCGCGAGGTTTAATGGCAATCATCTGCCCCACCACAGGCACCACTCGCTGACGAAAATATGGGGTTTCTTTGCCCACATAAGCGTTGGTAGCAACGATCACCTGTTGCGCTGAGATATCGCCACGGCTGGTCTTGACGGTAAAACCCTGAGCCTGTTGGAGTATTTTTTCAACCCGGGTATCGTTAACAATTTGTGCGCCCTTACCTATGACCTTTTGCTCCAGCCCCTGGGTATACAACCCAGGGTGTAAGGTGGCCGAGTCTGGTACAAGCAGACCTTGATGATATTGCTCGCTGTAAATATCACTGGACCTTGTACTCGAACCGATGATGCTGGATGAAATATTTAAACTGGCAAAGTGTTTCCTTAAAGCGTGATGTTCACATTCTAAAGTCTGCGCCTGTTTGCGGGTATAAGCCCAATAGATACGCCCGGATCGAGTATAGTGACAGGCAATTTTTTCCCGCTCAATTAACGCTTCAGTAAAATCAAAGGCGTTACAGGCTTCTTGCACCAAAGGCACAGCTTTTTGTTCCCCGTGTTTTTTTATAAGGGTCGATAACGAATGAAGATGCGCTTTTGAAAGGAAACCGCCATTACGGGTGCTGGCCCCGTAACCGGCATGATTGGCATCCACTAACAGCACATTTTGATTGGCATTGACCAGGGTTAACGCGGCACTTAAACCGGTGATCCCGGCCCCCACGATAACCACATCGGCTTGGGCAGGAAGAGCATTTTTATCTGTTGATCGGTCAGCTAAGGCAGACCACCAATAGGGTGTATTTTTCATAACCCATCCTCCTGTTAAACTAAATTAATATTTTTTAAACTTTTTAAAATGGATACCCCTAATGGGATATCCACTTATTACCAATCACTAAATTATTATCTAGAAACCGGTAAACTTAGGTGTGCGCTTCTCAAGGAAGGCAATGGCACCCTCAGCGTGATCCAGGCTCTTGGCGGTGGTCAGCAGACACTCAGTTTCATAAACCAGGGTATTTTCCAGGTTAGATTCCAATGCGCGGTCAAACATCTTCTTGTGTAAAGCCAAAACAGTTGGTGCACGGCTAGCGATCAGGTGAGCCAACTTACCGGCTTCTTCACGTACCGTACCCTTGGCAACCACCTTGTTAACGGCACCCAGACGGAAACCGTCTTCGGCAGTGATGAATTCACCGGTGTAAGCCATTTCGCGGGCCTTGTTCAAACCAAATACACGAGACGCGAAGAATGTTCCGCCGTTTGTGATGGTTACTGCAACGCTACACTCAGGGAAGCCCATGCGAGTGCCTTCTTCGGCAATGATCAAGTCACATGCACAGGTCATTTCCAGACCGGCACCTACCGCAACACCATGAATGGCGGCAATAACCGGGAAGCGCACAGAGCGCAGCTTGCGAGTGCTGTCTTGCAACAAGTTTTGACCTGCACGCATTTCGGCGTCTGAGTACTTGTTTTCAGCAAATTCGGCTGGGTGGGAAGACAGTTCCTGTACATCGGCACCGCCGCAGAAACCCTTGCCTTCGCCACAGATAACGGCAACACGAATGTTAAGATCTTTGTTCAACTCATCTAACAAGTCGTTCAAGCCTTCCCAACCCTCGGTTAATACCGCGTTCATTACCTGTGGGCGATCGTTAATGATCCAAGCAACGTGGCCGTCTTTTTCAACTCTAAATTGAGACATAATAGATACTCCTGATTTTTGTTTTGGGTGTTTGTTAACGTTTGATCTTGATGCCGGCGGCCACACAATCCCAAGTGGACTCAACGACGCCAATATCACTTAACTCTTTTTTCTTCACTTTACCGGTGGCCGTCTTTGGTAAATCATGAGTGAACTGCACAAAGCGGGGCACCATGAAGTACGGCATTTTTCCTTGTAAATATTCGATTAGCTCTTCCGCCGCTAAACGGGTGTCTGGTTTTAATATGATTGCCACCATGATTTCATCTTCGGTAAGCTCGGAAGGCACGGGATAGACCGCACACTCAAGAATACTGGGATGGCCAATGATGATGCCTTCGACTTCAGACGAAGAAACGTTCTCCCCACGACGACGAATACAATCATTAATACGATCAACGAAAAAATAGTTACCTTGCTCATCTTTAAACCCCGCATCACCTGAATGAAACCAAAGATTACGCCACGCCTTACTGGTAGCTTCAGGTCGATTCCAGTAGCCCAGCATCATGATCCACGGCTCTCTTGAACGAACCACAATCTCGCCAATCTCACCCGCTGGCAATTCTTTATCCTGTCCATCTACTATGGCTACTTCATACAGGTCGGACTTTAAACGGCCCACACTTCTGCGATCGGTTACCGGAATATTCATGGGGTGTACCATGGGGGCACCACATTCGGTGGAACCATAGGCCATGGAAATGCGCATACCAAAGCGGGTTTTAAATTCTTCAAATTCAGGAATTAAGGGCACCATACAGCCTTTTACTAGGGTGCTATTGGCGTCTTGCGCGGTCTCGGGTTGACTGTATAACAGGCTGGCCACAACCCCTGGCAACAAAGAAGTGGTGGCACGGAAATCTTTAACATCCTTCCAAAAATTGCTTAATGAAAATTTATCGGGAATGGCCAGAGTGGCCCCCATGATGAGGGTGGCGTAACAAGCTCCCCATTTTCCGGCCACATGAAATAACGGCATGCCACAGGTGTACACCACATCACTTTTATTTAGGTCCAGCGCCTCGATGATCGTACAGGCGTAACGATAAGCATGACGCTGGGTCGTCATAACCCCTTTGGATGGGCCCGTGGTACCCGAGGTATAAACGATGGAGATAAGTTCTTCGCCACCCACTTCGGTAGTTAAAGCGGCTTCACTGGCTTTATAACAGTCGTGAAAATAGGTCACTGAAAATGCATCACCAATGTCTTTTTTGATATCAATGGTGTTATGAGGGTCCACCAGAATAATCGTTTTAAGGAATTCAAGCGTGGGCTTCACTTCCATTAAACGTGGCAGAAAATCGGCATGGCAAATCATAATACTGGCACGAGAATCATTTACCAGGTGCGTCAATAGCTGTCCGTTATAGGCGGTGTTCACCGGAACTTCCAGCGCGCCTACTTTTGACAGGGCACACCAGGCCACGATGAAATCGGTGCTATCTGGCATCATGGCCAATACCGCATCATCTTTGTTCACACCCAGCTCAACAAACGCATTGGCCAACTTATTACTAAGCTTGTCCACCTCTGAAAAGGTTAAGTTTGTGCTGTTGGTTTTTAACCAGATTTTATCCGGATTTTGTTTTACCGCACGGCTTAAGGTTTTTGTCAAAACACTGTCGGTTAACGACACATTTATTTGGTCATTCATGTTCTACTCCACTCTTGACATTCAAGTCACTGAATAAATTTGCGGGTCGGCTTAGCTTAAGTATTAAGAGCCGCTTGCTCGTTATCCAATGCTTCAAGCTTGGCTTTTTTATGTCGTGAATCTAGATACAGGGCACAAGGCAGGGTTAACAAACCACCTACCACAGCAAATACAAAAGCTGTATTTCCGGCAAAACTGAACGAATAGGTTGCGGCCAGGTAAGCACCCAAGGCCGGAGAAATAGCAGCCGACACAGAAGGCATGGCACCATTAAAGGCCGCTACTTTACCCTCGCTATCCAGCGCCACCGCAGCACCCATGATGTAAGGCAACAAGAAGAAGTAAGCGATACCGTAAACAATTAGCGCAAAAGTAAACACACTGACCAAGTCGGCATTACTAATACCAATAAAAGACAAACCCATCACCAGGGCGCCAATAAATAAAGGCTTAGCACGACCGTAGCGCTCACCAAAAAACTTCACCAGCAAACCGCCCACCATGCCAATCACGTTACTCAAGACCAGGGCATAGGCTGCTTCTTGGGAAGACATTCCGATGGAAACTCCCATGCGCTCGGTTACTGCCCAAATAAGACCCATACCTGTCCATACAAGGAAGGTCGCCAAAAATAAGGCTATGGCTCTAGGGCTTAACAAAGCTGATTTTTTTACGCTAGCGGATACATCATCAGTTTTCTGCTGACTTGGTTTAGAATCGTCAAGACGAGCATATAGAAGGATTGCTGCCACACTAATTACCGCCTGTGCCCAGAAATACACGGGGAATGAGTCCAGGTATAACATGGGCAACACCGCAAATAATACAGAGCCTGCTATGGCATAAACTAAAATTCCCGAGGCGTACACTTTTTCAGGCTCATCAGAACTGGCTACCGATGCATTTACCGCCGCCGCTACGAAACCGTAACCGACACCTGCGATCATCAATCCCAATACGACCAGTGTTGAAGTGGCGTACATGGCCACAATGACATTACCCAGGGCGATAATGAGACCACCTGTGATGGCCAGACGGGAATTCCGAATTTTATTCATCACCGGGGCCACCGCCATGGCAGCAATAGACATGACAACAATTTCAATGGAAGCGTACAGCCCTGCGGTTTTTAAATCGAAGCCGTAACCTTCTACCAATACACCTATGGTAAAAGGCACCAACCCTATGATACCTAAATAGGCATTTAGCCCTGCTCCCAGAGCAAGGATCTCCAAGTTTAAATGTTTAGCAAAAAAGTTTCGTATAAATGACATAAGACTTTCTCCGTTATTATTTTCTAGTAATGAAGCCAAGTACTTCTTGGCTTCATTCATTAGTTAAGATGCTAACGAAGATATTAATATAGCCCCCCACCCCTGCCACTATCATTTCTGTCATTGCAACTATCATATCTGACCAACATTAACTTGGTTCTAAACAGGCATTTAAAACAGTCATTTGAATTCAGTCCAAGGTCAAACTTATCAGTAAAATAAAGGCATTAAGTCATTGATTTTTCTACACATTCAATCTTTAAGTTCTTATATAAATATTAATTATTATAGATTGCATTCACCCCGCCTAGCATGCATCTGCAATACACACATGCGCCTATCATTTGAAGAACGACCTTTATGAAGGAAATTAACTAGAGAACTCAGAAGCAGGCAGAGCGATTATTGGGCTAACGGGGCAGGGATAATAATTAACAATAAAGCCAGTCTGTCACCGGCTCTATTATTAAAGAACTTTAATTGGCGCTGATGTAATTGGAATTACGAGCCAGTACGTTCGATATGACTTTTTTGGTGGCATAGACTAAAAAATAGGCTCTATTTTGGCTGTAGCCCACCACACTCTCCTCAATAAATTGCCACTTGTACTTAGTCGACAGCAAATCTTTTTTAAATAGTTCGTCATCCGTTTCAGTCGCCAAACGGTCCATGCGTTTTTTAAAGTCATCACTGATCAGCTTTGGGTTTAACCTATCTATATCCTCTTGCTTAAGATGGTAGGTCCCCAAAAAACTGCTGGACACATCAAAAAAACGTGCCGATACCGCTTCCACCTGAACAGAGGACAACAACATACTCTGTTCAAAACTGCTGTAATCTTCTTTATTTCTATTCAGCAATCGGTAGGAATCTGAAAGATAGCGCCGAAAATTAAAGCGTACTTTATCGTCAATTTCCCAACCAAACTCTTTGGTATATTCCAGCTTCAATTTACTGCTGAATTCACGCCATTGTTGCAACAGTTTTTCAGCATCCTCACCGCCATTCCTGTAATAGGTTTTTAGATGCACAAATGCCTGATGCTTAAAACGCTTAAAGTCCCGCAAATATTTGTCATTCCCCTCAGACAGACCCTGCATATACAAAGCTGACATGGCCTGACTGGTAAACTTAACATGGTTAAGCAATTCATCTTGCGCGAAGGCCTGTGACATTTGGAAAATGCTTACAAATACCAGTAAGGCCAGATAGCGAATACTTTTCATATTTATCCCTTATTTTAATTATTTTTGTAATGACACCTGACTTCAAGTCACCACTAACCGGGCTCTAATGAGCCAGGTTAGTTGGATTCGATTCGCTCTCCTGCAATTGCCCCTGACGGTTATCGCTGCGCAGCACTAAGAAATACAAGGCCAATGCAACCAATGCGATCACCAACACAGTGACACCATAGGGCATGGCACTGCCATCATGAAACACACCAATGGCAATGGCGGCCGCGGTTGGCCCCACCATTTCAAGGCAACCCAGCATGGCCGCCGCCACCCCACTAGGGGCACTCTTGGTATTCATAGCCATACTGGGAGCTACCGCAAATATTGGCCCCAACCCTAAGTTCATAATGCCCACGGCTATAATCAGACTGGTGACAGTGAGTTCCTGGTTACAAATAATCAACACCAGCGCCATGGCTCCCAGGGTAAACAGCAATAAACCGAAGCTGAGTAAACGTCGGGTGGATACTTTTTCGGCGATCATGGCCGACACCCAACTGCCCAACATAAAAAACAGCACGGTAAGTAACTGATAATATCCATAGTGCTCGGTGGCCACGGAAAACTGGTTAATTAAAATGAAAGGCCCCGCCGCCACGAAGGCAAAAACGCTGGCCAAGGCACAGGATGTGAGCAAGGCGTAGCCCACGAAGGCACGATCCTTTAACAACGCCAAGTATCCACGTAAGACACCCGCCACCGGCATGGATTTTTTTATATCTTTATTGGTTTCTGGCAAATATCGCAAAGCCATAATAGAAATAACAGTGGCCACCAATGCCAGCAAATAGAAATTGTAACGCCAGCCCAGGTTTACATGTATGTAGCCACCTATTGTGGGGGCCACGGCCGGTGCCAGAGCCAAAATACTACCGTACAAGGCCAGTGCCTTGATGCGTTCCTTACTGGGAAAAATATCCGTGATCACCGCCAATACCAGTACCGCCCCGGCACCGGCTGAAATCCCTTGCAATACTCGCATGCCAATTAATTGATAAATATCATCCACCAATCCGCATAACAAACTAAACACGGTAAACGAGATCACCCCAAACAGCATGAGCGGACGCCGTCCGTAACGATCCGACATGGGGCCAAAGAATAGTTGCGCTATGCCGTACGCCATGGCATTAAGCCCCAGAGTAAGCTTCACCCATTCTGGGGTGGTGTCCAACAAGTCCGCCAGGTGCGGCAAGCTGGGGGCGTACAAATCGGTAGACATGATACTCACGGCGGAGGTGAGCATCATGATGATTAGGATAAGGGTTTTATTCATATTAACTCTCACTTTTACTACTAATATAAAGTGTGGGCAAAGACGAGCAGGTGTTTGAAAAACTAATTAACCTGCCCGAGCGGCGTTAATGTTTTCAACAGCTTGCTAGCCGTTTTTAGCCCATATTTTATCCATACGGGCGTCTTCCAGGTGATCTTGAACACGCATGCCCGCCATGACTGCGGCAGCACCCAACTTATAAAAACAGTGTAAGGGAACAGGGTTAATATCTGTGATGGGAAATGGTATATCCTCTGCACCACTTCCCCGAATTAACTTGGCCAGGTAATTCCCCATCAGCGTGGCCATGGCCACCCCGCGGCCATTAAAACCGACCGCACAATACAAGCCCGGGGCGGGATTGCTTAATCTGGGCATATAATCAGCGGTAACCGCCACCTGCCCCGACCAAATAAATTCAGATTCAATATCTTTAAGTTGCGGAAAAAATCGATTGATACTTTTTTTAATGCCCGCCGCATCTTTTAAGGTGGGCACATCTTTAAGCCCACCTTCACCACCCAGAATCAAACGGCCATGACTGTCTGTTCTGAAATAGGACAACATCCGATGGGAATCGGATACGACATGTCCCTGGGGCAAAATTTCAGCCAGTAATTCTTTTGACAAGGGCTTAGTGGCAATTTGGAATGAGTTCATGGGGAACACTGTTTTTTTAAGCTTGGGCCATAAGTCACCGGTTTTGGCATTGGTGGCCAAAACCACATGGTTGGTTTTAATGCTGCCTAGTGCCGTGTTTACCTGCCATGAATATTCATGGGCGGGAACAGCCGTGCGCTCGTATAATCTTTCTACCCCACTCTGGGTATACACTTTCACCCCTAAAGAGAGTGCCACTCGGCACAGTTCACGGGTGTAACTGAGGGGCTGTACCGAACCGGCTCGCTTGTCCAGGTAACCGCCAATAAACTTGTCGCTGCCTATCTTTTCCTGAATTTGTTGTGCATTGAGTATTTCAATGGGGGCATCGTGAAGCATCAAGTCCTGCGCATCGGCCAGGGCTTCGTTCAAAGATTTTTGGTCATGGCAGGCTTTAATCCAACCACCTTGCCTGGCCTCACATTGAATGTTTAAGCGTTCGATAAAATCAAAGGTGTAATTAGCCGATGCCTGAGAGGCCCTGGCAATCTCCCCCCCCAGAGTGTCCCCATACATCTTAACCAGCTTTCTAGGAGAGTGTTTTAAACCGGGAATGACCTGTCCACCATTTAAGCCAGAGGCTGCTGCGCCTAACTCACCGGCTTCCAGTACCACCACTTGATGGCCCAGCTCAGCCAGGTGAATGGCGGTAGATAAACCAGTGATACCGGCCCCCACCACCACCACATCAGAGCAAACATCGTCCGCTAAGGCACCGGTTTTTGGCGCCGCAATGGCTGTACTGGACCACAAAGAAGCACTGGGCTTGGTAAATTTACTGTTAAATTCATTGGACGGCACATTCAATTCATTCATGGTTACACTCCCCAGGCGGTAAATCCTTGATTTGGTTATCAAAGAAAACATTACTAATAGATCACATTAAATAGAAGTAAATTGGCAGGGTCAACCCAAATACTCTGTAATAATTACCATGCAACCTATCAACACGGCCTAAAAATGTGCTAAAAACCATAGAAATTGACATTCGCTCGTAAAAACAGCCCTCTCCACGACTGGGTGGTGCCTATCAAATTGGACTAAATATAATTAATATGTCATATTTTGTCGGTAGTTTCTTTTTACATAGGTGATGACATGAGCAGTAACAATCAATCCACAACCCAGCAAGAGCCAATGGATCAACCGGTTAAATTGGCGAAAGGAACATTAAACGCAGATATTTTTGAACACTTCACCCCTGCCATAAACGTGCAGAAATTTCCGGAAGGACAGCTCACCACCGAACAGGTTGAGTTATTTAACAGCCCGGATAATAAGGCACGCTTTGGCATTTACAGTGAAAGCGCCTACAGCTACACCTTCACCGAGCCATTTGGTAAAAATGAATTTATGCATTTTGTAGCGGGCAGTGTGACCCTTACATCTAGCGATGGCTCCGTGACTCAGATAAACACCGGTGACAGCATTATGTTGCCAGCTACCTGGACAGGGACTTGGGAGACACAGGGTTACACTAAGATTTATATGTCAGCGACAGTTTAATTTTTAAGGCCGCATTATTTATACCGATGCGGCCATATAATTGTAATTCAGCCCTTTTAATCGCCCTGAATTTCTGGTCGATAAAAGTGCTATTTCAAATTAAACTCAGCTTATTCTTTCATATTTTTGTGTTCAGGCTGCCAACCGGGTGGGCGCAATACATAACCCATCACCTCGCCAACCCCTTTTGCATTTTTTATATCCCTAAATATCTTATAAAACTCATGAAACTGCACAGTAATGGGGTTTTTTGAGGTCATGGGGGTGGCCAAACCATAGGTGGGTATCTTGTCTTCTTTGGCAAAGGTGCCAAATATTCGATCCCATATGATTAATATTCCGCCGTAATTTTTGTCTATGTATTCTTTATCCGAACCGTGATGCACTCGGTGATGGGACGGGGTATTCATCACCCACTCCAACGGCCCCAGCTTGCCTATCATTTCGTTGTGAATCCAAAATTGGTAGGCCTGAATTAAAATTTCAGCAGCAAAGATAAACATGGGATGGAAACCCAATAACAATAACGGCAAGTGGAAGGTGGCTGATACCACAGGGTCAAACAGACTAAAACGGAATGCGGTGGCGGTGTTCATCACTCCGGAGCTATGATGCACCGAATGGGCTAACCATAACAAACGTACTCTATGTAAACACAAATGCTCCACATAATAAGTAAAGTCCGCCATTAGCAATACCAATAAAAAACCCATAGTATTCACCGGCATCTTCCAGGGAATAAATTCATAGATGGTAAAATAGCCGTACACCGCCGCCGAAAACACCACCACTTCAGTGAAATAAAATGGTATTTGAGTCACTAGACTGGACAGGGTTTCAAAAAATCGTTCGCCACTGAAGCGCCGGGTAAGGGCGTCGTCGGTGAGCTCTACGATTAAAAATAACAAGGCAAATACCAGGGTCCAGTCATAGATGTCGATGGACATGTACTCAAGATAATCGGTAATAGAGGCCAGATTTACCGGGGTCACCAGGTAATACATTAACTCGTCCATCAGTAAGCCCCTTTGTTAGTGGATAAAAAAGCCCGTTGACCACTTATGTTAAAATATTCATCCACCTCGTACACTTCATAATCCAGCTGGTAGCTGAGAGGTAAGTCCTGAGGGTTATCCCAAGTTGCCAAGACAGAATCACGTTTAATGTATTTTCCCTTAGGTAATTCAACACTTTTAACCTGGCTCGACAGATTTTGCATGGCATATTGGTAACCTATCAACACCTCAATACTTTGACTGTCATGATCATAGGATTTATAGACCAAATACACTTTATTACTGCGCGATAAACCCGGCAGGTGTTGCTGGGTATCCAGATTATAAAAATCGGCCCACAAGCCTTCCAGTTGAACCTGCATGTTAGCCGACAGGTTTAACATACGTTCGATGCCAGTAACGGTAAACCTGGGACGACGAAATAACTCAGGCTGTCTGGCAGTGCTTTTCGTCATCACCTTTGGCAATTTTTCTTTTTGTGTTTTATGAACATCGGCCAATGATTTATTATCCCGCGTCACAGCGTGATTAGATTTGACTGTTTCTAGCGGGCTTTCATATGCTGAATAATCAGTATATTCACTCACCTGTGAATCATCTGGCCAGTACATGCGTATCACCGCCATCATGAAGGCAAACATAAACAGCACTAAAGACATATATAAAACTCGTAACAAGGGATTGTGTTTGGGTAAACTCATATTAATTCTCCAACAAAAAAGCAGGACAAGGCCACTAGCAACCAACAGGCCAATATACTCCAGTAACCCAGGGGCTCCTCACTGCGAAAAAAGGCACGATGTAAATACACTTTGCCGCTTAGTAAATCAGCCAGCACCCAGAGCAGTAGAAAACCACCCACTATCATCGCCATGCTCATAGGGTCACCTCGTCTGAGTTATAGATACCATCCAGATTTTTATCTATGGCCATCTGTTTGCCCATGCCCGGCACCACACAGGTAAAGGTAAGCACATCCGTACTTTGCACAAGTAAGGCCTTTAATGCTGAGGATGTTAGAGCTTGAGTTTGAATGGTATCGCTTATGTAATGGTTGTTGGCCGCCACAAAAAAATAGCTATGTGGTGCGCCGTTAACATGCCCCTGCACAATTAGGTCGCACTCTTTTACCTGGCCACCCAGTATTTTAGATGTGAAATCACTTTGTGCTCGGGCTTCTAACAAGGCCACCCGTTCAATTTTTTGTTGGTCACTATTTTTATTCAGCGTCATCTGCTGACCCACTATAGGGGCCAGGTCAGTGTCGAATTCCATCATAAAATCCACCAGCCCTTGACGTACCGTATCATTGGGAATGCCCACAAAACCCTGATTAAATTCACAGCCATGCTGGGTGGTTACGCCCGCTGGACAAGGTTTTTCGCCATTATCAAATACTCCGCCCTTTAAGAAGTTAAATAATAAATCGGTGGCACCGTCGTGTAAAAAACCAAAACCACGCACCTGATCTCCCTGATGCTGATGAGTGTGCGAAGGTAAAAAACCGTTGCGGTCCGCCAGGCCAAACATGCCTACCCGGGTATAAAGACTTCTTAATTGAGGGACTTTTAAAATTTGCACTTCGCCACCGTGTGCCACTTCGCCACGGGTGCCATAAAAACCTTTTTCAGGGTCCAGGCCATGACAACCCTGACAATTTACCCCGTCTTGTTCTGGTCCATTTTTATCAAAATCTTGTGCCAAACCGTCACTGCGACGCTGGCCTGAAAAAAAGTCTTTACCAATTTGTGCCGAGTCTGACAATTGATTGTTAAGGCCCCGTATGGGATTGGGGGGCAATTGCACCGCCAGCATAAAATCGGAAAATTCATCAAGATTTTTTTCCAATTGCACAACCGCAGCAGATTTATTTTGTGCACTCACCGAGCTAGGCAAGGCGATGTCCATTCCCAGTAACCCTTCAAAGGCCACAATGAAATTTTTAAACGAGGTGCGTTCATCCAATGTTTGCTCGGTGTCGTTGGCAAAATAGCCGTTGGCACGATCACCGCGCCAATGCATGTGACCATGGGTACTCATGCCACGCAGGGTTTGGGTAAACATGGGGCCTTTCATGGCGGCAATACTGCGTAACTTGCCATCGCCATTGAGAATCTTTAAAAACTCACAGCTTTCGTCTTCGGGCCCGACAAAGTCGCAGCCCAAAGAAGAAAACTTGGCGGTGGGAAAGGGTTGCGGATTAATGCTGTTATCGGCATCAGGGTTACCCAGGTTCCAGCTTAGTTGATCCGAGTCAGCAAAAATATGGCAGCTGGCACAGGTACTTTCACCATTCGATGAAAAGGCATTGGCGTCGTACAGCACCGGGCGCCCCGCCTTAAACTTGGCAGGCTCAGGATTTTCCATGGGTAAACGCATCTGTTCTACACCGGATTGTGAGTCGATCACCACCAAGGCATTATCGAAACGGGTATATACCAACAACTGCTTTCTAGGCTCATTTAAGGTTAGACCAACCGGGCCACCTGCGACAGAAATATGCTGTTCACTGGCCTTGATGGAATCAAACTCAGCACCCTGATTGTCCCACAAGGCGTCGTTATCCAGGTCCTGAGTGTCATACACTGCCACCTTATCGGAGCCCATGGCCGCCACATAGAGTTT
>MAAA01014307.1_pt1 | contig 15112 bp, 19 predicted proteins | sample 1115971 | NCBI WGS metagenome assembly MAAA01 (sample SAMN04961123, study PRJNA320927) | seawater metagenome | isolation source: sample BD02T6 sea water enriched with oil for 6 days | place: USA:Gulf of Mexico | collected 2013-07-27 | reverse complement strand
GAGAATAAACCGCAGTGACCTCACCAGCTCCAGTCCAAGCAAATGCAAGTGATGGTATTAATGTTAGTAATAAACAAATGCTTTTCATTGATGCTCCATATACATAACTCCGCTTTCATCCGCTCGTCGGATGCTAAGCATTGTTATATTAAATTAATCAATTTTTAAATAGTTAACTAAACACACGCCTGAATTTCCACTATTGGCCAATTACTATTCAGTCAATAGGTGAAGGTGTGTACCAACACACCCAGTGTCATTATCATTAAAATGAAATTTTACTTTTTTTCCACTCATCATCGCAGCCATTAGAGTTGAATACACTGCCTTATTGTTATCGATGTCAGGCTTATCCCACTTGAGACGCTTACCTTTAGGGCAAGTCGTATTTCCCGCATCTAAACTAAAAAAGAATGATCCAGGAAGGTATGTTGGCTCTAAAAAAGTTACCTTTCCCGTGAAATCTTCTAGTGCCCACGATGCCGTACTTATTGTTAACAGGATAATTGAGAAGATTATTTTAAATTTCATGTACTTACTCTGTTCTGGTTAATATAACTCCGCCTTCATCCCGCATGGGATGCTAGGCTTTGTTAGAAGTTAACTTCTACAATTACTATTCTCTGCTGATTATTAAGGCAATCACCACTTTCAGAAGATACCCATACATCAATCGGCTTGCTCATTGCAGCCGCCGACAAAAGCGCGCTATAAATCTGATCATAAGAAGTAGCCGCATCACTAATGACAAGATAATCAACTGATGTACAGCCAGCCCCTTTTTCAGTAATTGATTCATTTGTTGCGACATACACCATATCTGAACCATCAATTATCCGAATAGAATCGATAGTAAAAGTTCCGGCGTGCGAGACTGAACCAGCATGAGAGTACGCTGAAAATATAAAAAACAAGTATACGAGTAGCTTCACGAGCTCACCTTATTCTTCTAACTCCGCCTTCATTCCGATATGGGATGCAAGGCATAGTTATGTTATTTAATTAAAACATGACTAATAATAAATTTAGAGTCTATTGGCTCCCAACGAAAAATCATCTTCTTCTCTGAAACAAAAGCAGTCAAAACAAGGCTCAACATATGACTCTTACTTTTTATTTCATCACTATCCTGAGCAAGCCATAAATATACCAATGATTCTTCGGTATCATTGGTATAAGCGTTACCCTGATGCATTGTTGAGTCAGGCCCAGACTTAACCTCACAATTTTCAACAAAAACTATTATTGATCCACTACCAGATTCAACCTTCGCAACATTACACTCATGAGCGCTTACGGCAGCATGGGATTGCTCTATGATCACTGATACGAATAAGAGCACACTGAACAAATATCTCATATAAAACCCATTCTTCTTGTACATAACTATGTTGTTAAGCGAACGCGTTCGTATAACCCGCTGTATGGAAGGAAAAATGAATTGGGCATTCTTCCTTTGCCTTCAGGGAGTTAACACGTCCATTAATTATTGGGATCGGATCATACGCATGCAAAACAGCCAACTCAATACATTAGTACCTATTATTCGCTTAACAAAATACTTTTCTATAGATTTCTTACAGCCCATGTAAGCCAAAGCCTACAAGAGCCCTATCTATATCGTGTTATGCGAATATGAAAATATTCGCTTAACACCGATATTTGTTATCAATAGGCTACAAGCCTAGTAGTCATTAGCCTGCTTTAAGGGCAGCAATATAGTGTTATACGAACTCCAAATTTGGTCTACGCTGTAATTATTCGTTTAACCACCCGTAACAGGCGAATTATGGCTAGATTACAAGAAGCGTTTCATTTAAAAATGCGTGCAGCGCACTATGCTATGAATACAGAGAAGTCGTATTGGAATTGGATACGCCGCTTTTTGTTTTACAACAAGATGCGCCACCCAAACGAAATGGCAGAAAGTGAAGTTTCGAATTTCTTAAGTCATCTCGCTACCCGTGAGCATGTCTCACAAAGCACTCAACGACAGGCACTATCTGCACTCTTATTTTTATATCGACATGTACTAGGGAAGGAACTAATCATAGAAGACTGGGTTAAACCAAAAAAATCACGTCACCTTCCTGTCGTCCTTACCCCCAATGAAGTGCAATTAATATTAAGTCGGCTGCAACAACCTTATTTAACCATCGCTCAATTAATGTATGGCGCTGGGCTTAGACTTATGGAAACCATGAGGCTAAGAGTTAAAGACGTTGATTTTGAACGGAATGAACTTACCATTCGGCAAGGTAAAGGAGCTAAAGATCGAGTTACTATGTTACCGCTAGCCGCCAAGCAAGGGTTATTAGATGCGCTGGAGCGCTGTAAACATCTACATACCTTTTCATTAGCTGAAAACATTAGCCACGTAGACATGCCATATGCTCTGGCTAAGAAATTCCCCCGAGCAGGTAAAGAGTTAGCTTGGCAGTTCATTTTCGCTTCAGGCAACTTATCCATCGATCCATCGATCCAATTACCAAGCGAAGAGGTAGGCACCACCTGCACGAAAAAAACGTACAACAAGAAATGAAAATTGCAGTGACCAAGTCAGGCATACAGAAACGGGCTAGCTGTCACACTCTAAGACATTCATTTGCCACACACTTACTTGAGCGCGGACAAGATATTCGCACAGTTCAAGAGCTACTTGGACATGTAAATGTCAACACAACTATGATTTATACCCATGTGCTAAACCGTGGTGGGAGGGGCGTTGTCAGTCCTTTAGATATTTAACTCTGGGTTAGCAAGTTACGCCACCCACTGCTTGAGACTGCCCGTTATGCTTAGCAAGTGATCCGCTTGCTTAAGCTCTTCTGCATAATCTGATGCCACACATGATCATAGTATTGCTCGATCATATCGAGCTGGTACCACACTGTTTAACAATCGCCCTTCTGGGTACTTTTTCTAACAATAGAGCATAGGTGATATGTGTGTGCCTAAAGGAGTAGAGCCGATATTTTTATCCTTAATCTTTAGGTAAACCATGTACTGCTCAAACGGCTTAACAAAGTCAGATGTCGAATCATCATAAGCAGCTATCCAATCAATTGTCCCTGCAGCTCTATCCGACAGAATTATTTTACGCGCCCAGTTGCGGCCCGAGACCTTACCGTGAGAGATATTAGCATTCCACGTCTACCTCTCATTCAAAATCCCCAGCTTTATATCACCATATTTCAAGTTAACTATTTCCTCACCAGACCTAACACCAGTCCCCAATATGAAATATACATAAAATTTAAGTATATTTCGGATTCCTCTTGCTTTGTAGCTTTTGGAATCATTAATAAAAGGTATCGAAGCCACTCAGCACCAGTGGTAGCTCATCACTGGTAAAGTAGTCTTTGGATTTGACAGCCTTAACACCAATATTTGGTAGCTTAGGGACTTCATCTCGCTTGATATGGCCAAGGTCACATACCAAGTCAAAAATATTGTAATCGCTCCTCTTTAACATCAGTCAAAAGTAGAGGGTTAATCAATTCACAAGCCCGACAGTTGACTAGGCATTACCAGCTAGCCCTTAATCCACTACGCCATCTTCTTTGTTATTGGTAGCAATTGAATGCCCTTCCTAGAACCCAGTTTATTGAGGAGAATAGTGTCCATATAGGCACTAAACTGCCCTATTTCGGACCTTCATGGGAATGTTGCAGAAGGGGATTACTTGCCAATGGTTAAGATGTACATATTTGATGAAACCAAGAACCCTCACTGGGTTACTGCTTCGGGATTACAAATTAACCGACCTAACTCCGGCCCCTAGCCCCTCAAGATTCTTATTGCGGCAACCCCCTCATACTTAACTAAAAGTACCATGGGTAATTTGACCGATTAGGTCTCTCACACTTTCCAAACCACATTCCGTAATGGCATGCAGCATTGGCGATTCATTATCAAGGTGTTCCTGTTGTGTACGCAGCCAGGTTATGGCTGCGTCGTTATCACCCAGTGTCATTATGAGTACCTGTTCTTTTAATCGAGCAAAGCGAATAACTCGATCTGACTGACTTAAAGATAAGGGTAAATTTAGATTCCTTCTTTGAGTAAGCTTGATGGGGTTAATATCTAGTATGAAACAAATTTCTTGGCTTGTTGCATGGTATTCGTTGGCTAACTTCGGTATTGACTTGAATGATACTCCTGACTTTATAGCCCCTAATTATCTCTTGATGTGCAATACTTTTCTTACCAAGAACGCGAGCCGTAACTTCATAGATTGGCAATATATCACGACTTTTGTTTTCAGAGTCATTCATCATTAACTCTCCTTCTCTATTTTAATTTTAGGTGACTAATAAAATTTACTTCATATACCGACTCGATCTCCCTTTATGGGAATATGTATTAACATGAGAAGTCATTCATTAGTTTTCAGGTCTGGGAATAAGTCAAAATTCCAGACAATCTAAAGCAATCAATGGCTATACTTTTTTGGGCCAAATAGGAAATCATGTTATTTTACTACCTAATCAGTGCCCTAAAATTATTTAGCCTCTTTTGGCTAACAAACCTATAAATTCAATGATGTGAAGCGTAACAATAGAATGAAATGCGTAGTGATTAGCGATACTCATGGAATGTATGAAAAAATTAACATTCCTGATGGCGATGTTTTTATACATGCAGGAGATATACTAGGCAAAGGGACATTATTCGAATTAGACGAATTCAATGATTGGCTAGGCTCACTCCCACATAAATATAAAATCGTCATTGCTGGTAATCATGATTGGTGTTTTGAAAATAGTGAAAGAGCTTCTAGGGGGCTGTTATCAAATGCAATATATCTAAGAGATGAATCTATCGTTATTGATAATGTTCATTTTTATGGAGCACCCTGGCAACCTTACTTCATGAATTGGGCATTTAATTTGAAACGAGGTGAGGAATTAAAAATGAAATGGCAACTCATACCGAATAATACCGATGTATTAATCACCCATGGCCCACCAGCCGGTGTATTGGATAAAATTACGAGTGGCGAGTGTGTGGGCTGTGAAGGTCTAGCAGAGGCTGTTGCTAGGGTTAAGCCCATATTTCATATTTTTGGCCATATTCATGAAGGCTATGGAATCATAAAATCTAATGGTACCACCAGTATCAATGCTTGCATAAACACGGAAAAATATAAGCCAGAGAATAAGGCCATCGTATTTTATATTGATAAACAATGAGGATAAAGTAAACATCCAATTTAAAATGGCTTAACTCAATACAAATACTGTCGCTAGACTGGCCCCTTACATGCTTCCATATTCGGAGTCATCAAACAATATGGGCATTATCTAAAGCCTTATTTAGAGATTTTTGGATAATCCTGACATCCTCTAATGCTCTATGTAAAATAAACTCGCCCGAGCTAATCAGTTCTTGCCTGCTCTGTAGAAATGTATCGAGCCTATATTCAGTATCAAGTAATTCTAGTACATCAGCTAACTCAAAAGTTGGTTGAATCGCATTATCACTAAAGAGAACGTTCAACCAGAAAGCATCCCAATGTATAGAGTCGCAATAGATTTTATCACCTTGAATTAAGTCGTTTAGCTTTAAGGCAACTTCTTTTGGATTCACTCCATTGCCTTGTAAATTTTCTCTAGATAGGTTGTGTACTGATTCAGATTCGTCATTCCAGTATACCCAATGATTCATTCGCTCTATTAACGCGCAGAACTCTATTTTTCCATTGCTGACAGCCACCTCAATTGGATAACTACGCTTGGATAGCCCAGATGATTCAAAGTCTATAACCCACATACATTCGTCCCTCCATCACTGCTAGATTGTTACAGTTCTCTTTATCGAGTAAATATCCTCTCAATTAGAATGGAGAGTTAAAGGTTAAGATAACCTGCTCTCTAAACTTACCCAGTAATTCGACAGTACTATTAAATGCTTTCTTCTCTGATAGCGGGATAGATGACTTCTCAAAGTCACAGTAACCAGTATTTTCTTGAAAATGGCCTACTTCGAAGTTTTTTTCTGTAAGATAGTTTTTAGGCACAATACCTTGATTTTGAGTTTCATTTTCAAGCGAAAGCAATTCACCCTTCATAGGGTAACTGTCATCTCGGATGACAACATTGTTTTCAGGCAGATCTTGTCCTATTTGTTTAGCATATTGCGCGAGCTTCGATTCAGCGAAAGTATAAAGCCAAGCTTCTTGATTAGATGATTGACTCACTCTCAAAATACGGCCAAGCACCTGCCTGAAATACAGCTCTGTTTTAATATGACTTAAGTGACAACAAACTTGTAGCCTGGGAATATCAGTGCCCTCACTCACCATGCCAACGCTGACGATCCATTCCACATCATTATGTCTGAATTCTTCTATTACCTCATGTGAGTTAGCCACTTTATAGGAAACCGACACCGCTGATTGCTTAAATTCATCTTGAAGTATTTGTAATATTTTCTCAGCATGCGAAACAGAAGACGCGACCACTAGGCCGCCCGCATCTGGATTATGTAGACGTATTTGAGAGAGCTTTTGGCAGCCTAGAGCCAGATTATGCCTAATGGCTTGATAATCTAAAATAATAGACTGATAACCTATTCCTGATTCACCTAGCAAATCTTTAATGCTTGTAAATTCCTTAGTTTCCTCCTGATCAATGTTAAGCAACAAGCGCTCATTATCGGTTAGAACTATTTTAGGGCTTCTACAAACCTTATCTTTAACAGCATCCCTTAAGCTGTAGCGATAATTACAGTTTATTTGCTTATTCTCTGTCGTATATTTTGATAATACGATGGGAGCACTATCCGAACGCCACGGTGTTCCACTCAGCGCAAGCGTGTAGGTCGCACGACCTTTAATGTGAGTGAGGATTTCTTCACCCCAAGAGTTACCATCCTGCTCTGTCATTCCAGAGCAATGATGAATTTCATCAAATATTACGAATACCCGGTTATGCTCGAGAACCTCCCAAAAAGACTTCCCAAGATGGGGCATCCCTTGATAAGTATAAGCGCCTCCCAGTGAACCCACCTTGCCATCAAAGCGTCGCTTGAATCGTGTCGATAAAGCACTTTTAAATCCCTGGGATACCGATATGGATGGCGAGAAACAAAGTATGAAGTCGACTAAACCCTTTTCATGGAGCCTAACAGCCAGTTCAGTAGCCATGGCCGTCTTACCGGCTCCTGGAGTGGCTTGACATAAAAAGTGGGAATTTAATTGATAATAATACAGCGCATTATCAATGCAGTCTGATTGCCACTTCCTTAACTTCATCATTCTATCGTCTTTGAAGAAAACTGCTCTATTACGGTTTTGATAGCAGTAAGCTGACCTAGCAATTTTGAACTACGCTCTCTCGCTTGGTGATATTGCTTTTCTAGCTGAGGCTTTAAAGAAGGAAAGCTTTCATAGAGGTACATATACTCCTCTGATTCACCCAGACTCGTAATCAGGTCCACCTGATATTGCTTCGCACGCTCTTCAAGTTTTCGCAAAACTCCAGCACGATCAATTGGAGCCTTGCATAACGTAGCGCTTTCTATGACCAGCGACTTGATATGTTTATCAATAGTTTCAAGAATATTGGCACTCTTCATAAGATCCGTCTGCCTGAAGATTAAGTCCTTTTTAATCGAATTTGGCTGTTTTTCTAAAAAACCATTTTTAACCAACTTGTAAATACGACGGTATATCCACTTTCTCGTTTCGCCAGGATCTAGATCCTTACCCGACAGCTCTTTAAATGTGGCTAAATATTGATCGCTAAGTTCGGAAATAGTAAAGCTCTCCAACCTTTTTTCAATCAGGATACGACCTAAATATCGATCAAGTTTTAGAGGCTGACTGGGCAATGGGAGTACCTGTATTTATATAAATGTCCGGAAATCTGGGACAACTCTCCATTTGCTCCGCTATCAGAGCATTTTCGCACGAAAAATACTTGAAAATCAAGCTCCGCATTCGGAGCAAGTAATGAACTATATTGGACCCCGTGTAAGGGAAATTCGGATAGAGAAGACACTGTCACAGAAAGACCTAACAGCCAAATGTAACGTGTTAGGCTGGGATATCAGTCGTGGCACACTTGCCAAAATAGAGTCAAAAAATAGGCGAATTAGTGATATAGAAGTCATTCACTTAGCTAAAGCTTTAAGTGTTGATATAGAAGCATTGTTCAAACTCTAAAACTCACCAGAATATAAGATCAAAAAGTGACCAAACCGTTGAAAATAATTACTAGCTGTATCAAATACCTTCCTTTAGGTATTTTGAGGTCCATATAAATTATTTTAAGTTGGATAGAAGAAACATTTATCAGGGTTAGCCTGCCCTAACTTAGCCCAAATCTCGTATACTCTACTAATATACTTCACCCCAAATTAAGATTTAAATGCAAATATTATATCGAGACAAACACATGCTGGTGATTAATAAGCCCAGCGGTCTACTGTCTCAACCTGGCTCTTTAACTGATAGTGTTGTGCACAGATTAGAAAAGAAATTTTCTTTTCTGGGTCAAGTCCACCGCTTAGATATGTCAACGTCTGGTGTAATGGTATTTGGTTTAAGCAAAAAATCTCAATCTAATTTATCCATTCAATTTCAAGATAGAACTACCTTTAAGGTCTACGAAGCCATTGTATATGGGGCACTACCCTGCCCTAAGGGGCAAGTTAACCTACCGATCAGGTGCGACTGGCCCAACCGGCCAAGACAAGAAATTCACCATGAAGGCAAACAATCCCTTACCCATTGGCAACTCATTAATCACGAAGAAATAGGTCCAAAAAAAATACTGTGTAGTCGAATATCATTAATCCCACACACAGGCCGAAGCCACCAATTAAGGATTCATATGTCAGCTATGGGGTTTCCCATTATTGGTGATTATTTTTATGCTCAAGGGACAGCCCTACATGCATCCCCACGACTAAAGTTGCATGCGAGATCATTACATATTAATCACCCTATAAGTGGTCAAAGAATGCTTTTTGAAAGCAATGCACCGTTCTAAATATAAAGTAGCAGGCTTCTCTAAAAAGAGTCATTCTCTACTTTGCCCAAACTATTTCAACATTAAGATATACTGCTGATCACTAAACAATCTCTCCTGAATCACTTACTACCTTGATTGTTTGTTTTCTAAGTTGCGACCTAAGCCGAGATATCGATTCTAGGTGCTCATTGTTTTGAACTTTTAACTCTGCGACCTGCTTAATAAGCCTTGAGTGATCTTTAGATACATCATTCATTAAAAGCTGTGTCATAACCTCGCTGTAGTTTTTATCTTTCTCTTCATTTAGCAGATTTTTTAAACGAGTAACTTCTTTCTCAAGTTGCTTCTTAGATAAACCTCTATTACCCTTTTTAGGATTTTTCGATTTCCAGAGAGTATCTAACCATTTTTCCTTTTCATCAATAAAAGAGGCTATCTCGGGTATACGCCTGTGAGTAATGTAACTCCTGTCAACACAACACTTTTCTGCAATCTTACTTTTTACAACTCTTCTTTCTTTAATGGAAAGTTTATCGCCATTTGATATTCGATTAGAAATATTGGTAGTTTCTATAATTACCTCATCATAAATTCTATTTATTAAGCTCGATGATTTATTCAACCAAACCGGTCTATAGCCATCTTTTGATATTGGTTTGTCAGCTTCACTATTTTCAATGAAATTATTAATACTAAACTTAGCACTCATTCGCTTCTCTCATTGGATAATTCATTTCAGACAACACCGCCTCACACTGCTTTACAATTTTTTGAGATATTTCACTGGTCGCTTTCAATGGAGATTGATCAATGAAGTTTTGATGACTTATGGCTATTCTTACGACACTTTCAGCCTGAGAAATATGGGTTAACCGATGAACACACTTAGTGCAATTCTTCACTGATGATTGCTCCCATATTCTGGCCTCACCAGTATCCTTGTCTTTACACTGTGCATGGGCAATCTCCCTTGTCCTAGGCACGCAATACCCGAATTCATGGGGTACTATATTTTCAAATTCTCCGGAAAGATCTTCTAAAGCATCATTAAATTCTTCTAAAGATAAAAATCTATGATCTTCCGATATTCTTCTTTTTATTTGCATTGCCACCGGGCCATAAAAACTTTTATCACCTTCGGAAATGCCAGTAATGATTTCATTTATATACTCTCGTTCCGCTGCATACTGATAATCTTGATCATACTTAGTATCAACATACGCTCTTATATACCTACTTTTAAAGGCGTGACCATAATGTCTCCTAATCCTTTCGGAAACGCGCCCATCAAAACGCCTTAATGCCACTGCAGCAAATATATGTCTCATCGCATGAGCTGATGTAGTTAGCGGAGAGTATTCTTTTAGTGCACTTGACTGTATTGATCTCCACTCAGAATAACATTGAGACACTTTCTTCCCTAATGTTTCACTGCGAATACTAACTGCATTATCTTTGTCAATGATTTCCAGATAACCACTGGTATAAGTATGACTAAAAATTGCATCCTCGACATTATCCCTATAACTTATTCCAATTAAGATACGCATTGCTTCATAGGCAACACCTGATATTGATCGTACGACTCGCATACCTGAATGTGTTTTATCAATTTTCGATGTAAAACTATAAGTACCTTTACCGTCACTTTTTAAATCTTTAGCTCGAATACTCGACAACTCAGATAGTCTAATACCCGTTAACATCAAACATGAAATCAATGCCGCGTTATGAAGTTCTACCGAAGTTTTTCTAAGAAAATTTTTAGTCAATTTATTTTTTGAAGAATAACCATATTTTGTAAACAAATCAGCCATTTTTCTAAGCCCAGACCTACAGTTTCGACTTAACTTAATTATTACTGGTTTTTCTTCTATTACATCATAAACCAAAGCTTGCTGCCCATAGCTGAACAGGTATTCTAAGGCCACTGAGTTATTTGATTTCTGAATTCGAAAGTATTCGAGCAGGAATTCGACGGCCTTATTCTCCAAGATTTCAATACAATCATTGAGGTAAACTATAGCGACAGAAACTGGAAGGTTTCCCCATGTCCCACCTTTCAACCATGTTTTAAACTCTTTCTCATCTTTAAACCTATCACGATGCAAGTATCTGGTTAAATCTAATGGAAGGTCTAATGATATTCCATCAAAGCAAAAACCCTCATTGTATGCAGCCATAATCGCCCTCAAAAATGATTCAAACTTATACGGAGCTGGAGCTATATGACTAATAATATCTTTTATTTCCTCAAGACACAGGTCGGAAATATTTCGATTGTCATGTAGTTTTTTATGACTAGCTATGAATTTATTATAATTTGTCACATCATTTTTTACCGTTTTCTCATTCGCATATATCTTCCCATTTCCTCCTTCACCTTTAGTATACTTCCAGCGTAAAAACCCTTTAAATAATTTCGAATCATATTCATCCATCAACTCCCAGTTTATGGAGAATGGTAATTTTTTATCGGTATTTGCAGTATCGTATATATACCAAACTGGATCATCCATTTCATTTAATTTAGATTCTAGACCACTAGAAAAATCAATACGGCTAGCCCTATTTATGAAGAAAATATTTTTAGTCGCGTTACTCATAAAACCTCCGGAAAAGGAAAGTTGTATTTTACTGACTTAGCCTGATCAACTATTTTCTGTGAAAACCTTGAAAGGATATCTTCTAAATATAACTTATGAATATTGGCCAGCTTAGCTCGTGTATCACTATCAACACTTAGTATTTCAATACTTTCATCTAGATGGTTAATATAAGCAGAAATTAGAGCGTATGTAATTGGAGTTTGTATTATATAGGTGGTACTTCCATCACTCACTTCACCTAATATACCAACCTCAAATCCTTTTTCCTTAGCAATATTTAAAAAGCTATCCAAACTAGAAAAATCTTCAATTTTGGACTTTAAAGAATATGACAACCCTAGTTTCTTATTAATTTCCTGTTCGCTCAACATATCAATCTTGCCCCTAAATCCCGCTACTTTCTTTGCTAGAAGCGCCATTTCATCACCTACACTCGCCGCGAACCGGTCTCCTTTTAGTTCCTTTTTTTTATTTATATTTTCATATCTATCCATATAGGCGCTATTATGAGTTTCTTCTGAGTGGGCAGATAAAGCAGCAGTCACGTACTTATCATCGCTATCCGAATCCTCTAGTAATGCTCTCGATTGGGCAATACTAGATAGAGTTAAATTTCGCATCCCCTCTTTCACTATCGACGCCTGTGGCGGGACAACAATAGATTTATCCTTTCGAGCTCTAGAAGAAAGACTTGTAAAGGTGTTCATTTGATCGGCTCTAATAGCATTAGAGTGATTAAGAATCTCTAAGACATTCAAAAATGCCTCTGCACCATCGACTTCAGACAAGCATTTGCTATGCATCTGAGAGCCTTTCATGCCCAATAGCTTAATCGGAAGTATCGAGGATTCTGACAATTGACTTGAATAGTGTATCATTGCCTTTGTTCTCTTCTGAAATAACTTCCCAGGCTGAGCTACTCCACCCGTCACCTTTTCCATCATTTCAACTTCATTAATCACGTAGTCTCTAATGGCATTAAATGCAGGCGTATTCTTTTTAAATACACTTGTTGAATAATGCTTATCTCCTCGGCCTTTATAGAATTGTATTTGAATCTTTCTAGCTTTTAATAGGTCAGAGCTGTCAAATATTACATCCGATAAATTAAGCCTATCTAGCCCTGTGGGTTGAATTCTTTCTGATGCTAAAAACCAGTGCAAAGCTTGCTGCTCTGCCAATGTGTTCGAAAAAATGGAGAGTGGAGAAAACGCAGAAAGACCGTTAACGGAAACCTTTTTGTTGTAAGAAGAACAAAAATAGTGCGAAGACAGATATCGTTTATCACCAATTAGCTTCTTATTTTTTCTAGGAGATCTTTTATCTATTCTTTTCAAACGAGAGTCGAGACCACTAGTCATTTCCTCTATCGAGGCTATTTCCTTTTCTATAAAAGACTTTATGAATAGGCGTCTTGGGTTGTAGTACATGATTTCTATTGCAGTGGGACTACCACTTTCAATTACGACTTCAATTAACTGCCCGCCTAAGTACTTTTCTATAGTAGGAGATGCTTGCCCTCCATATTTTGAAAAATAAGTTTTCTCGAAACTTAGTCCGTCGTAAGTGTTATAGAGCTCTAAACAAAGCTTTGTATTCCTTTTTATCTCACGCCTTATTGAGTTCATTTCACTAATTAGCCATAAAGAAACACGCCTCATGGAAGTTAAGATCTCTTCATCTGAATACTTTGATTCAGGAAAAAGATCCTTAATACTTAGCTTAGTTTTCTCTCTAATTACCTTAAGAGGCTTAATGCAATTCTTTATATCTCTAATTTCTTCTGACCACCAATCACAAGTTTCAAATTTATGGATTGGATCGCAAGCATCCTTAAGTATAACCTGACAAAAGGAAATCATTCTTCTTATAGCGTCATAGCTGAATTCCATTTTATGATTCGACAAGTAGTTTCTAAAGTTTGGGGTAATAACCCCTATGTCATCTATTCCTGATTGCTCTGGGTGCTTACTAATAAACTCACAAAGACGAATAAAGCTTCTGATATAAAATTCTTGGGCTCCAGCAGTGAGATTTCTAATTTTTTGGAGTCGAAGTACCTCAACAAATGCACGTACTAGCGGATGACCTCTACATTCTTCAGGTACAAAATATGTTCTAATCTTAGTCCCATGCTGGAGTGTTTCATAAGGATATCTAATAGTATAAGAGTCTTTATAAAGCGCCAGAGGACTTAGCTGTAATTCTTTTTCGGAAAGGCTAAACATTTTTGACTCTCCTATTTATATGTTTGTTTCCAACATATAACTTTTTCAAGAGACTATGCCTAGAATTCATGACAGCTTCAAATGCGACATATCCCAGTGTTGTATCACTATTATTATGACCCATGTACTCTGGAAGGAGTTGCCATGGATCCATTTCATTCTCGTAGCAAAAAGTAACCATATTGGTCGCATAGGTATGCCTCAATGAGTGGAAGACCCTTGTATCCCAATATGGGTCATTAAGTTCAGCTGCTGCTAATTTGAAAAGGTTATTGGGTATAGATACATTTAAGGGGTTACCATACTTACCGCAAATTAAATTGTTAGATTTTGTTTTTCTATGCCTCCCATTAATGAACTGCACAATCTTGTCCTGTAAGCCAGGGATAATTGGAACCCTCCTTAGTTTTTCACCCTTACCTATGATACTTATATGGTCGTTATTAGACGTGTTATCCTCAAATTTCCTTAGCTCAGGTAGAGTTAAATTCCTGGAGTCCATTATCTCAGCGCGGCGTAACCCAGCACATTTAGCGAAAAGAAGAATTAGTTCATTTCTTTCAATTAAAAAGGGGTCATTTGTCTTTATTTTACCAAGAAGATCATTGAATTTTTCATCTGAGATATATTGATCTACATAAACCTTAGTTACACTGCTTAGGCCTTTCTGATAGCTGGTAGGTTCGCCTTTTACATATATTGAATAGGAGTATGTAGCAGGTGATTCTAAATACCCATGATCCCAAGACCAGTCGTAAAAGGTGCTTATAGCAGCAATATGCCCTGAGATGGAAGGTCGGCTTAACCCCAACTCAGTCATAAGATACCCATTTATGTAGGCAGTCATAACCTCATCATTGACTAGCTTCCAGTCCATTCCGTCAGAATTCCTTAACACATCAAAATATGTATTCAAACGATACGCGTAGTTAAGAATTGTAGCTTTGGACCTTCCTTCTATACTGAGATTAGCAAGGAAAAGAGAGGGGGCTAAAAGAGGTACCCCATTATCATCAAGAATGACATGCGAGCTGTAAGATAAACCAGCCCATTTGATGACTGATGCACTATGTATCACTATTACACTCCAAGATTGTAACCACAGACAATGGTGACAATATTAGAGTAATAACAGAATAGTCAACATACCGCCTAATTTGGTACATATTCTATAAAGTATTAAAGACAGCGTTCACAGCCGCCTACAAGCTCAATTCCCTTTTGTTGGACTCATTCACCGCCTGGATCAAGCCACGTCGGGCGTCATGGTACTGGCTTTAACCCAGTTTGCGCT
>MAAA01014381.1_pt1 | contig 15123 bp, 11 predicted proteins | sample 1115971 | NCBI WGS metagenome assembly MAAA01 (sample SAMN04961123, study PRJNA320927) | seawater metagenome | isolation source: sample BD02T6 sea water enriched with oil for 6 days | place: USA:Gulf of Mexico | collected 2013-07-27 | reverse complement strand
GAATTTGATAATCCTGTAATGCTTTACTCTGTGGGGAAAGACAGCTCAGTTATGCTGCACTTAGCCCGCAAGGCCTTTGCCCCAGGCATTCCGCCTTTTCCTTTGATGCACGTAGATACTATGTGGAAATTCAAAGAGATGATTGAATTTCGCGATAAAATGGCCAAAGAATCGGGCATGGAATTGTTGGTTCACACTAACCCTGAAGGTATTGAGCAAGGCGTAGGTCCTTTTACTCATGGCTCAGGTAAGCATACCGACATCATGAAGACTCAAGGTTTAAAACAAGCTTTAAACAAATACAAATTTGATGCCGCCTTTGGTGGTGCCCGTCGTGATGAAGAAAAGTCTCGTGCTAAAGAGCGTGTGTATTCTTTCCGCGATCAAAACCACAGATGGGATCCTAAAAATCAGCGTCCTGAATTGTGGAACATTTATAACGGCAAGGTAAACCAAGGGGAAAGCATTCGTGTATTCCCACTGTCTAACTGGACTGAACTGGATATTTGGCAGTACATCTATTTAGAAGGCATTGATATTCCTGATTTGTACCTTGCCGCCAAGCGCCCAGTGGTTGACCGCGACGGTATGTTAATCATGGTAGACGATGAGCGTATGCCTCTTAAAGAGAATGAAGTGCCCATGGAAAAAATGGTGCGTTTTAGAACTCTAGGTTGTTACCCGCTAACAGGGGCCGTAGAAAGTGAAGCGACTACCCTGCCAGAAATTATTCAAGAAATGTTGTTAACAACGACATCTGAGCGTCAAGGTCGTGCCATTGACCACGATTCATCCAGCTCCATGGAAAAGAAAAAGCAAGAGGGTTACTTCTAAATGTCACATCAGTCAGAGTTAATCTCAGAAGATATTCTTGCTTACCTTAAGCAACACGAAAACAAAGAGCTGCTACGCTTTTTAACCTGCGGCAACGTAGATGACGGCAAGAGCACATTGATTGGTCGTTTACTTTACGATTCCAAGATGATCTTTGAAGACCAATTAGCGGCTATTGAAGCCGATACTACTAAGCACGGCACCACCGGGGAAAAACTTGATTTAGCCCTATTGGTTGACGGTTTAGCCGCCGAGCGCGAACAAGGTATTACCATTGATGTGGCGTACCGTTATTTCTCTACCGAGAAACGTAAGTTCATCATTGCCGATACCCCAGGGCACGAACAATACACACGCAACATGGCCACCGGTGCATCTAACTGTGACTTGGCGATTATTTTGATTGATGCCCGCTACGGCGTGCAAACCCAAACTAAACGTCACAGCTTTATTGCTTCTTTATTGGGCATTAAGCACGTTGTGATTGCGGTTAATAAAATGGATTTGTTGGATTTCTCTGAAGAGAAGTTTGAGCAAATCAAAGCCGACTACACCGAATTTGCGAGCGATCTGGGCATTCCTGATATTCAGTTTGTGCCACTTTCAGCCCTTGATGGCGACAACGTGGTTAACCGTTCTGAGCGTTCTCCTTGGTATAAAGGTGAAACCTTAATGGAAATGCTTGAGTCTGTGAAAATAAGTCAGGACCAAAACGTCTCTGATTTCCGTTTCCCAGTTCAATACGTAAACCGCCCGAACTTAGATTTCCGTGGATTCTGCGGTACGGTTGCATCGGGTAGCATTCGCCCAGGCGATAAAATTACAACCTTGCCTTCTGGCAAAAACTCAAACGTTAAATCTATTGTGACGTATGAAGGCAATCAGCAAGAAGCCTTTATTGGCCAAGCGGTAACACTGACGCTAGAAGACGAAATTGATGTTAGCCGCGGCGATATGATCGTTAAATCTAACGACATTCCAAGCACGGCCAGCATCTTGAATGCCGACATGGTATGGATGAGTGAAGACGCCATGAAGCCGGGTAAGGCTTATGACATGAAGTTTTCATCTACACCGAATACCGGTTCAATCTCTGCGGTTCATCACCGTGTAGACGTGAACACGCTTGAGCACTTTGATGCTGATGAGTTGCAACTGAACGAAATTGGTTTGTGTGAAATTACGTTGAACAAGGCCATTGCCTTTGACCCGTACAAACGCAACCGTGCTACGGGTGCTTTCATTGTTATTGACCGCTTAACCAACGTGACTGTCGCCGCCGGTATGATTGTAGGCGCCGCGCAAAGCAAAGACAGTGAGCAATTAACCGCCGTGTCGGCTCAAGAAAAAGCCGGCCGCTTTGATCAAAAAGCCGCGTCTATCTTCTTCACGGGCAGCAACAAACATGTACTAGCCGGCGCCGTTGACCGCAAGCTATTCGCTTTGGGTAAAGCCGCTGCGTTAGTAAGTAAAGACGACCTAGGTGACAACGATGCGCAAACCATTGCCAACATCATTCAACAAGCAGGCTTAATTGCGTTGTGTACGTTTGAAGCCGGCGAGCAATGTGGCCTTGTGATTGATGCTGACAGTACCAGCATTGACGCAGCCATTGCGCAGATTCAAGATAAAGGCATTATCTAAACCCTTTATTTAGAGTCACACATAACCCGCCCTTCTTAGGAAGCGCGGGTTTTTTATTGCCTGTTATTTAGCTGTTCTTTGTTATCAACCCTTCTTGCCTATTGTCTCCCGTTTCACCTTCATGGAACTTTTTGCGTGTTTTTCAGCCTACTTTATTAACCCTAGCAATTATAAAGCGCGATAACGCAGGCCCCATGTATCGAATGCTATTTTTCTCAGTAGCCCTTGTGGGCGGCGCGTTTATGCTGACCCCGGCCAACGTGCAGTTTAAACCCTTTACGTTGCCTGAATTCACCGAGCAAGACCCAAAATTGTGGATAAATTCCGGCCCTGTTGATAAGTCTGATTTAAAAGGTTCGGTGACCATTGTGGATGTATGGACGTTTGGCTGTTGGAACTGTTATCGCAGCTTTCCTTGGTTAAACTCTCTCACCCATACCTTTAAAGACTTAAAGGTTATTGGTATTCACAGCCCAGAGTTTGATTTTGAAAAAGACAAAAACAATGTATTAAAAAAGGTGAAAGAATTTAAGCTTACCCACCCCGGGATGATGGATAACGATTTTCGCTATTGGAAAAAGCTGAATAATAAATACTGGCCCAGCTTTTACTTAGTGGATAAAAAGGGCGTTGTGCGGCATTTGTTTATAGGCGAAGTGCATCGCGACACTAAAAAGTCACAAAAGATTGAGCAGGCTATTAGGGGGTTGTTGAGTGAGTAGTGACTCTGGGTACTGCCAGCTAACAATAATGGAGAGAGCCCATAAACCACTTTTTGCAGCTGCCAACTTAAGTCTGCTGTCCCATAGTTTAACCTCTATTTATGAGCTTCAGGAGTGGCAACCATGCTTTATTGAGACGCCATAAACTCGTCCATGAGGGCTTGCTTCGGCATCCATGCCTCAAACACCCATAAAACAAGGCTGCCATCCCCACTTAAACTACGGGATAGCGTGGCTGTTATTCAGGCGACTTTGGACAGAGCAGAATACCAATTAGGATATTCTGCTCTGGGCTGATGAAAAAATTAATTTATTACAGATTATCGTGATCGATAATAATAGTGCCACCATTTGAAACGGTAACGCCGTCACTGCTCAAGCTAAATGCTAATTTATCAAAGAAAAAAGTTAAATCTATATAGCCGCCATTTTTAGTATTCAAAGAAGTACTGTCGTCATATGAGATTTCTGTGTATTCGGTGATGTCTTCATCATCCGACATATGCTGTGATGCGGTAAACGGATTGCTGTCAACATTCAGGCTGGCATCATAACGCTCTACAGTATAGTAACCATTTGAAGTTGAATATGAACCGCTCCACTGTGCAAAACATGCAACATCCTTAGAGTCTGCTCCGTTACTATCCTCGAATGAAGCACTTCCTATGCTAGTACCAGTACCGACTTTTATCATTTGAAAAGTATTTTTTTCAATAGAGTCGCCGTCATTATAGGTAAACACCACATTGAGCTCGGTCATCGGTACCATCATCATCAGTGTCAACACCATCGTCGTCTGAATCAAAAAAAGTAATACCATTCACTTCCCTTATTAAATCGTATTCACCACGATTAAAACCTCCGTCTAAACGGCCTTCATCAAAACAGTTGGCATATTTATAAGCGCCTGCACTGCCCTTTATAACAAAGTATATTTTAGCACTTTGCTCGCCATATTTACGGTCACCTGACTTACCACGTTCGAAAGTACCTGTGCCTACCGCCACCCAAACACCTAATAAATCATCGCCAGCTGGGACTTTGTCGTAATCTGTTATATCAAACTCAATAACGTCATCGATGCCCGTATCGTTTACAGGCTCATCGTCATTACAGCCGGTAATGGCCAATGCGCAAAAAAGTGTGAAGTACAGCGGAAGCTTGGGAAACATGGAAATGCCTTAGATATGTGTATCCATACGTTAAGCACAGTTTATCGACTTCAACGGCTAGAGACAATCACCTCAGTACGCTTGTGGCACCCTCATGGCCAAGCTGTGAGTAAAGATTGTTTAAGAGAGCGGTTTTTCCATATAAACATGATCATCTAAATTGGGATGGTAGGATTGATTGGCCGCTAACTCTTTAAAGCCTAAACCTAAGTACAAAGTGCGGGCGCGCTGATTGTCGGCGGCCACATCCAAGCTTAAGCTTCTAAAACCTCGTTCAAGGGCCTGTTCGCTGGCGTATTGAATAAGTTGGTGGGCAATGCCCTTACCTTGGTGTTGTTGGTCTACTGCGATATGCCCTATATACAAGCAGCCCTTCTTGGGGGCTTTCACAAGCTTCCATTCAAACTTTAAACCCTTAACAATCGCTCGCCAGCCGTAATTTACAAAAATCGCGAGTACATTAGCATAGAAAGTTTTAGCGTGACTGGCTTTATCAAACATGGCCAGCGTGGCCACCACTTGATTGTTTACCATATACACACAGTGGTGTTTATAACTAAACATAGTGCCGGGGTTGCGAAATTCATGGCGTAAAAAGCATAGGTTTTCTGGGCCATGGGCCGCATCGAAAATATAGTCGAAAGCGGCGGGGCCAGATTGGCGTATTAGCGCGCTGGCAGACTGGGCATGCTGTGGGTTGGCTGGTTGAATACTCATGGAAAACAACATAGTTAAAAAACTCACTATGCGTTGCCCAACAACATATCAACAGGTTAAATTTGGCCGATATTAGCGATCTTGTCGCCCCTTGCCAGGTAACAACTGCACACCAAATACCGAGGCCACCACTAAGACTATCCCCAGACCTGTCAGCAAGCTCATGTTGGACGAGGTAATATCATTAGGCCACCAACCCAAACTCACCACCACAAAAGTGCTTAAAAAGCTTATAACGGGTGTTAGGGCGATCATAGCCCCCACTTTAATAGTGGGCCAATACTTCATAGACTGCGCAAAGCAGCCGTAGGCTACAACTGTATTGAATGCGCAAAATAACACCACCTGCCAGTCGCTATTATCAAGACTGTAAATCGTCTCAAAATGGGTGAATGGCGTCATGACAATTAAGCCAAAACCGTATACAAACAGTAAGATATTGCCCGGCGAAATATAGGCAATTAAAGAGCGTTGCAACAAAGCATAACAAGACCAAGATAACGCCGATATTTGGATAATAATGACGCCCATCCAAACGTGGTTAGACATAGAAGCGGATTGTAAGAGAGGCTGAAAAAACAGCATCATGCCTAGGGCAAGCGTCGCAAAACACATTAACTGTAACGCACTTAATCTTTCTTTAAAAAAGAGCATGCCGCCCAAGGCGAGAAAAAATGGGGCTGTTTGAAAGTTTAGCTGGGCGGCCGCGGGTGCCAGAAAATCTAAGCTATACACAAACGAGTTATAATTAACCAATAATAAGGACGCCACCAACAACAGCGCGCCCCATTGTTTAACAGGTAACACTTTAAATTGATTTAAGTTGCCCGCCCACTTTTGTAAAAGCAGGCTCACAATAAAGGCCAGGATAAAGCGTAACCACGTAAGACTGATGGGGTCGATGAAGTGGGCGGTTAGTTTTAACGCAGTGGGCAATACTCCCCAAAAGGCCACCGCGATAGAAATAAACAGCAGGCCCAACTTAAAGTTGTAGCCTTGCAATCTAGTGTCCATTCGCTGACAGCCTACTGACTCAGCCGTTTAACCACGTCGCGCACTTACCGCATCCGACAACTGTTGCAACAAGGCCTCACTATCAGGCCAACCAATGCACGCATCGGTTACACTTTGTCCGTAGATGGCGGCCTTACCGTTTACAAGATCTTGACGCCCTTCTACTAAATGGCTTTCTACCATCACACCAAAGATAGCCTGTTCACCATTGCTTATTTGCGCACTAACATCCGCGCTTACGTCCATTTGTTTTTTAAACTGTTTTAGGCTGTTGGCATGGCTAAAATCAATCATTACGTTTTCCGCTAAACCTGCTTTATCTAAACCGGCCTTCACGTCCGCCACATCTTTTGAACTGTAATTAGGCTGTTTACCACCGCGTAAAATTATATGGCAATCTGGATTACCCTTAGTGGCAATAATGGCGGAATGACCAAATTTGGTCACCGATAAAAAGTGGTGTGGAGCAACCGCGGCCCCAATGGCATCTAGTGCGGTTTTAATCGTGCCGTCTGTGCTGTTTTTAAATCCAACTGGGCATGACAAACCTGATGCTAATTCTCTGTGTACCTGCGACTCGGTAGTACGAGCGCCAATGGCTCCCCAACTAATAAGGTCGGCGATATATTGTGGCGATATCATGTCTAAAAACTCACTAGAGGCAGGCATACCTAAATCATTTAGCTCAAGCAATAATTTACGGGCCATACGCAGACCAGCGTTTATTTTAAAGCTGTCGTCCATGAAAGGGTCATTAATTAAGCCTTTCCAGCCCACTGTGGTACGGGGCTTTTCAAAATACACACGCATAACGATCTCAAGCGTGTCTTTATACTTTTCACGCAGTGGCAATAATTTCTTGGCATATTCCAATGCCGCAACTGGGTCATGAATAGAACATGGACCAATAACCACCAGCAAACGATCATCTTTTTTGGTTAAAATATTATGAATATTTTTACGTGCACTAAAGACGCAATCGGCGGCTTTTTGCGAAAGAGGGAAACGCTCTAATAGCGCTACTGGAGGCAATAATTCTTTGATTTCACTGATGCGTACATCATCGGTATTGTGATGCATGAGTTATCTCGATATTGGGTATTAATGAAGAGTTCACAATGTAGTTCTTTTAGGCGGGTAGCGCAATCTATCTAAGTGGGTGTTTAAAAAGAAATTAACGAATGTATGTGACGATTAAACAAGAGTGTGCTCATATTAGTGATTATTAAATAACACCTCCTAAATTAGGTCTTTGCACATGCCCAGCTTTACACATATTAGCGAGCAATTTAAACAATACGTACTGGCCGATGCCGATACCAGCATGGGATTAGGTCATGATGCGCATTTAGGGCAATTAGGTGACCCAAGCCTTGTTCACATGCAAGAGCGCTCTGAACAAGCCAAAACACTAATAAAAGCATTACAAAGTATTAAAAGTAGTGACTTTGATGAAGCTCTAGATTTAGATTTAATGACTCGCCATTTGCAGCATGAAAATTTTTTCAGCGAACTTAAATTGCAAGGCCGCCCGCAACGATGCCGCCAACCTAACGGCGTAGACGGTATTAGTGCGGGCATATTTCAGTTATTTGTTAATGATGAACGCAGTAGCGAGCTGCGTTTAAACGATATATTATCGCGGCTATTACAGGCCCCAAATTACTTAATAAAAGAAAACGATGTTATTAGTGAGCCCATTGAGCGCTGGCGTGATATTGAACTAGAACAAGGGGAAGGATTGCCTGATTTATTTTCGACCATTTTGGATTGGGCCAAGCAAGAGCAGTACAGCCAACTAGAAAAACTTCAAGCGGCCATTGAACAATGTAACCTTGCACTTAGCGGCTACTTAAAGCAATTAAACAACAAAAAGACCCTTACCCATTTTGACATTGGCTTAGACAAAGTAAATGAGCTGCTGGCCATTCGTCAGATTCCTTATTCTCCGGCCCAGCTTACAAAAATGGCTAGGGACTTCATGCAAGATACACAAGTACTGCTTAATGAGTTAACACTAAAGCTGTGTGATAAGTACCAGCTACCTAAAAATACCAGCGAGCCTGAATTACATGAGTACTTAAATGAAAAATTCGCGGCGAAAATTGAAAATGGCAATTTAAGTTCCGTATTAGATTATTACTCACAACAGGTCGCATCAATTAATACGTTTGTGACCGACAAGAAACTTTTTACTGTACCTGCCCAGCAAGACATGAAGATAATGCAAACCCCGGGGTTTTTAGAGCCCGTTATTCCGGCCGGTGCCATGTGGCCGCCTTTGGCGTTACGCGAAGGTAAAAAAACCAGTTTGGTCTACCTAACCCTAAAGGCCGACCAACTGGCTGAGCACACTGCGCTTGGCATTCCGGTAATGATGATTCACGAAGGCATTCCAGGGCATCATTTACAGTTTGCCACCGCCGCCCAACATCCATCGTTTATTCGCCGTATATTTTCAGCCAACGAACACGCCGAGGGCTGGACCACTATGCTGGAAGATTACATGCTAGATGTAGGCTATATAGAAGATGCGTTAGTGGATGAGGTGCGCTTTATTGCCAAACGTGAAATGTCACGCTTAGTGGCACGGGTGGGCATAGATTTATATTTTATGACCCGCGAAAAAAGCTATTTAGATGTGGGCTTAGACCTTAAATTTGATAGCGAGGACGTATTTGAAAATGCTGCCAAACTATTAAAGACCGCCACCGGCTTTACTGATGGCCGTGTACAAGCTGAATTAAATTGGTACAGCACTGAGCAAAGCTATCCACTAAGTTACCTTACGGGCAACCGGATGGTATGGCAGCTTAAAACAGATATTAAGGCGGCCAATAAAAAAGGCTTAAACATACTGGAGCTGGACCAAGCTTTTCATGACGTGTATTTAACCTCTGGCTGTATGCCGGTGGAAAGCTTGCGCAGTGTGTTTAAAAACTTAGGCTATTTGTAACAGAATACTGTAAGGGCAGCGGACTATTAATGCCTCTCAACGAACATAGAGAAAATCATGGCAACATTAAACACTAAAAGTTCAAACAAAGAGACAAGTGGCGATCATAATGAAGCTGGAATTAAAGGCAATGAAACGGAGGAATTTCTGAAAAGGATGGTTATTAAAATCATTGTCAGCACAGTGGTCTTAATAACAGGGGTTGGGATTGCTACGTATTACATGGGAGCTGCTTAATCCTCCATTTTTTCCTTAACATTAATAGCGACAACGACTAAAAATAATTGTGACTTTGTTTTCATCAACAGCATGAATATGGTGTTTACGTTCATCAATACAATTGGGTTGGATTTTAGGAAAATAAAAGATACATAGCTTGGATGTTTTATGGCTGCCCGTTTTTCATTGATTTCAGCCAAGCACGTGGTACACCGGCTGCACAGAGTCCCTCCTGTAAAACCCGGTGCACCACATACTTAGCTGAATTTGGCTGGCCATTAGAATTCCGTAAAGTAAAATGCAAAGCTTGATCCTCGCACTCTCTCGCACTACTTCACAGGTATTGAGAGTGGTAGCTATGTGTCAGTCACGACGGGCTCAAATTATGGCGAAAAGTCTGAAATGCCGCCACTTATTTATTGGCATAGGAAATAACATCTTCCCATACGCGCAGCAAGTTACCGCTCCAGATTTTTTCAATATCAGCGTTCGAGTAACCGCGTTTTATCAGCTCTGCTGTAACGTTTAATGTTTTTGATGCATCCTCCCAGCCTGTTAGACCGCCACCACCACCAAAGTCAGAGCTAATACCCACATGTTCAATACCGATTTTTTCAACTACATAATCTATGTGATCAACTAAATCTTTGACACTGGCATGATCATACATTTTCACGATTTGACGGAATTCGTTAAAGTATGCAAGGCGCTGAGCGGCGGGAAGTTTCTTAATCGCTGAAAAAACCCTATCACCTTCTTCCCAGAAACTGCCTTGTGGTAGCTTATATTTTTTAGCGAGGACATTAATCGCTTCTAATTTTTTTCCCGCGGTCGGCTTGAGGTAACTTCTAAAAGCCACAACATGGATAACCCCGTTATTCCTCTTAATCGCCAATAGGACGTCATCGTCCACATTGCGCGTATGTGCATGCAGCATCGCCACTGATGAATGAGATGCAATCACTGGCGCCTGTGAAAGCTTAAGTGTATGCAATGCTGTTTTTTTCGATGCATGAGAGATATCTACCATAACCCCCAATTGATTTGCCCGCGCGATAAGCTGCTTGCCCAGTTCCGTCACACCATTATGTTTGGCAATCGGGTCATTGCCTTTGGGGTAATTTGAATCGCCGAACTGATTATGGCCATTATGAACCAGAGAGATATAACGAGCGCCTTGATCAAAATACCCATCGAGATTATTAATATCTGTCCCCAGTGGATAGGCGTTCTCAACGCCGATCATAGCCACCTTCTTTCCTCCAGCATGGATAGCACGAACGTCCTCCGGTGTGCGAGCAAGGACTATAAGATCATGGTTAAGCGTCTCGGTCATCCGGTGAATGGCATCGAATTTTAGCTGAGCTTTTAGGTTGGCCTTAGTATAAGCCTCAGGCGATAAATCACCCTGCCCCACATAAACAATAAAGAAGGCCGCATCCAACCCCCCTTGCTTCATTTTCGGTAAATCCAGCTCTGTATTCAAAGACATACCGAGGTGGCGTTTGCGCGTAAAATCTTTGGGATTTATATCAACATGGGTATCTAGGGTGAGCACCCCCTCATGAATGCGTTGAGCCTTATCATTGATAGACTCTTCCTTAAGTGTCAGGCAGCCGGAAAGGAGCATTACTACCGATAGTAATGCCAAATGCTTTTTCGTTAGGCCAATAGTTTTCATTACAATCCTTAGTTTAATGTGAGTTAGCGGCAGCCGGTAGAGAGACATGACTGCTGGCACTAGTTTAAAAAATAGAGGCGGACTCGATTGAAACCTTCTGATCTCAAAATAATTGAACGCCTGCCTTGGTACATTTTAGAGCTATTTTCCGCCCTATCGCCCGCTTAAGCGGACTAAAATAATTGGCTATAATGTAAAGCGGAACTGAGCCAACTGTTTTAACTCTGTTTAAAATGTTTGTTAAATTCCCTGCCACGAGTTAAACCGACTCGAATTTCCGCACATCATAAGAATAAATCCAATTTTATTCTTATTTCCAATTTTCTAGAAAAGTAAGCATCATTGCAATCCAATCTATTCCGTAAAATTGTAAATAATCCATCTTACCTCCTAGCATTTAATATTTATATACACCGATCATCTATCTCGTTTATTGGGAGCCAACACTACCCTAATCTCCCCTTTACAATCAATCGCTTAGTTCAATATTCAGGTTCAAACTAAAAAATACATTACGAACTGTGGCCGCATATTCACATCGCCTTATATTACACTGCATGAACATCCATCTTCGCTTTCAGCCAAGCTTATTACTTTCACATAGCTGACATATTCCTGTCACCGCACTGTCACTTTTTACGTTTACTTTCATACCCGCTACTCACCATTGTTTGTTTTTACAGTCTAAAGGGTTCACATGAAATTAAAGCATGCATCACTGCACGGCAGTCTACTTACCTTGTCACTCACGCTAAGCGCCATCGTTAACGCAGGTGTATTAAGCGAACAACAAACTGCTAGCCCATGGTTTACCGACGCACAAAGCAACATTGAACAAAAACTATTACAAAAAAATACTAACCGAGCCAAAAACGTCATTTTATTTGTTGGTGATGGCATGGGCATATCCACACTCACTGCGGCGCGAATTTTACAGGCGCAAAAAAAAGGTGAACTAGGTGAAGAAAGCTTATTAAGCTTTGAGAGCTTCCCCTTTAGTGCACTGGTTAAAACCTACAACGTAGATGCACAAACGCCAGATTCGGCCGGCACTATGACTGCCATGGCGTCAGGTATTAAAACCGACAAAGGTGTTATTGGTTTGGATGAAGATGCCAACTACAGCGATTGTAATTCAGCAAAAGGCAATGACGTAGTTACCGCATTAGAACTGGCTGAAATTTCAGGTCTTTCTACTGGGGTAATTTCAACCGCCCGTATCACCCATGCCACACCTGCTGCCACGTATGCCAAATCCGCCAACCGAAACTGGGAAGATATTTCTGATATGGATGGGGTTGAAAATAAAGAGAAATGTGAAGACATTGCCTCGCAACTGATCAATTTTGAAAGCAACCTAGAAAGCCGTTACCCGGGCATAGATGTTAATGGCATTGATGTGGTGATGGGGGGTGGCCGCCGTCACTTTTTACCCAAGGATGCGCAGTTTAATTTAGAAAAATCCGTAACCGATGATCCAGAGGGTGACCGTAATGATGGCCGTCATTTAATCAATGAGTGGCAAGCACAGTATGAGCAGGGTCGATTCTTAACAAATCAAGCTGACTTTGATGCTTTAGATACGGACGTATCCGAGCCGGTATTTGCGTTATTTAACGAGTCACACATGCAGTACGAAGCTAACCGTGGCGAAGATATTGGCGGCGAACCTTCGCTATCAGAAATGACTCAAAAAGCCATTGAGGTGTTAAGGAATAATGATAAGGGTTTTTTTCTAACCGTAGAGTCTGGCCGCATTGATCACGGCCACCATGCGGGCAACGCCTACAACGCACTTGAAGACACCATTGAACTATCGAAGGCCGTGCAGTTAGCCATAGAGTCTACTAACCCTGAAGATACGTTAATTTTAGTGACCGCTGATCATAGCCATGTAATGACCATGGCGGGTTATCCAAAACGCGGCAACCCTATTTTAGGAAAAGTAATCTCGGTGGGGGAAACTGAACCCGAGCTTGCTGAAGACGGCACGCCTTATACCACGTTAGGTTATGCCAACGGTTTGGGTTTTATGGACTTGGCAGATCAATCCAATGCCGATGAGGGTTACGATCATGCTGACACCCATGGCATTCATATTGGCCGTGCCGATTTAACATTGGTGGATACCACTGCCCCAGGCTTTCATCAAGAAGCCACTGTTCCTCTTGGCTCAGAAACCCATGCTGGTGAAGACATTACACTTCATGCTAAAGGTCCTGGCGCACACCTTGCCCAAGGCGTTATGGAGCAAAGCAATGTGTTTCATATTATTCAACAAGCACTTGGCCTAAATAAATAATAAGGATTTCATTATGATGAATTTAAAAACATTGGCAGTGTGCATAGCCGCAGCAGGATTAGCCGCATGTGGCAGCGAATTTGGCAAAAACGGCAGCACGGGTAATCAAGGTGTAGACGGGCGCGCGGGTATTAATAGCTTAGTATTGCAACACACATTAGCCGTAGGACATGAACAGTGTCGCAACGGCGGCGTGCAAATAGATTCAGGTTTAGACCTAAACGAAAACTCAGCACTAGACACCATAGAAGTCTCCGACAGTCAGTTCATATGTAAAGAGGCATTAACCCGCATTAGTGACTCAAGCATGCTTAATAATGTCAATAACCGTTGGTATATTGACTCCGCTAAATCGGTTAATACGGCTGCCTTAAATGCGCAAGCCATTAATAATTTACGCGGCAGTGCTAAAAATATTATCTTGTTTGTGGGAGATGGCATGGGTGCCTCAACGGTTACCGCCGCTCGCATTCGTGATGGCCAATTAAAAGGCATGCTGGGTGAAGAAAACAATTTAAGTTTTGATAAGTTTCCGTTTGTAGGTTTAGCAAAAACTTACAATGTGGATGCACAAACCCCTGATTCCGCTGGCACCATGACGGCTATGATAAGTGGTGTTAAAACCGATAAGGGCGTAATTGGCCTAAATGAAGATGCGAATTACTCGGACTGTGCATCGGCCAACGGCAATGAGTTAACCACCGCCCTAGAAATGGCTGAAATAGCAGGCCTTGCCACCGGTATTATTTCAACCGCCCGCATTACCCATGCAACCCCCGCTGCCGCCTATGCAAAATCGGCCAATCGTAATTGGGAAGATAACTCAGACATGACTGGCGTCACCGGTGGCTGTATTGATATTGCGTCACAGCTGGTAAATTTTGAAAGCAACCTAGAAGCGCGCCACCCGGGCATTAATGTTAACGGCATAGACGTGGTTTTAGGTGGTGGTCGCCGTCACTTTTTACCTAACGACGCAAATTTTAATGTAGAGAAAGACGCCGCTAACGGTGCTGAGGGCGATCGCACTGACGGCGTGAACTTATTAACCCAATGGAGTGCACAATATCCACAAGGCAACTTAGTACATGATCAGGCGGGTTTTGATGCTATTGATGTGAATACCAACCAGCCTGTCTTTGGTTTGTTTAATGAATCACACATGCAATATGAAAGTGACAGGGCCAATGACATTTTAGGTGAACCTTCTTTAACGCAAATGACCACTAAGGCCATCGATATCCTAGACAACAATGAAAAGGGATTTTTCTTAACGGTAGAGTCTGGCCGTATTGATCACGCCCACCATGCTGGCAACGCACACAATGCACTGGCGGATACCATTGAGCTGTCTAAGGCCGTACAAGCTGCCATGGATGCCACCAACCCTGAGGATACTTTGATTATCGTGACAGCCGATCACAGCCATGTATTCACCATTGCTGGTTACCCTAAACGAGGCAACGACATTCTAGGAAAAGTAATCAGTGTCGGTGAAAGCACACCCAAACTAGCATTAGATAACCAGCCTTTCACTACCCTAGGTTACACCAATGGCCGCGGCTTTAAAGACTTTGGCGAGACAACAAACAGCGACGACGCTTATGATGCAGCCATAATTAGCGCACGTGTTGATTTAACCGACATCGATACAACCCAAGCGGGCTTTCATCAAGAAAGCCATGTACCAACCAGCTCAGAAACCCACGCGGGGGAAGACGTAGCCATTTATGCCACCGGACCTGGCTCACACTTAGTCACTGGCACTAACGAGCAAAATATCATATTCCATATCATGGATTATGCCGCAGACTTGACACAAAAAGCCGATACAGTTATTTCAGCTCAACCATAGATTTAAA
>MAAA01031280.1_pt1 | contig 15136 bp, 6 predicted proteins | sample 1115971 | NCBI WGS metagenome assembly MAAA01 (sample SAMN04961123, study PRJNA320927) | seawater metagenome | isolation source: sample BD02T6 sea water enriched with oil for 6 days | place: USA:Gulf of Mexico | collected 2013-07-27 | reverse complement strand
TGAACTCTTTATTCCAAATCAGAAACCAGCTGACACCGGCAAGGCATACGAAAGATCTATTGCACGTACTTTATGCCTTTTTAACGGCAGGGGTATGGGTTCAGACTTGATTTCATCAAAGGGAACATTGTTTGGATTACTTAACTCAGTCACTGAGTTTGTTGACCATGAGCGACGGGCTACATCTACGGATCATCGGCTTGACTCTGCTTGGTTTGGACCAGGAGCCCAACTTAAACAGAACGCTTTCAGAAATGCCCTATTACTAGTTGCATAACCGACAGCATAAACCCAGGCAAGCTCACGCTTGCCTGTACCCCACTGCTATCCCACAGTTTGGGATAAACAAGAAAGCCTAAATCCAGCAATTGATTCCCAGCGCCCTTTTCTAAACTTCCCCCTAAATATTAGTCGCCAACCTTTGCGTTAACACCTAATAGTTACGTATAAAAACATTCTCTCTATGATAGGCTAAATAAGGTAAACTTTTATCGCATATACTTACCTTATGATTACAGCCTTCTAACAACTTCAATTTACTTTCTACAAATAAGCTAGGGGAAACCAATACACATCCGTCATCATCGAAGCTAATTAAGCCAATATCAAAGGCTGCGTCTAGGTTTGCCGACAACAAAAGTCCATTAGATACATCTAACCGCTCAAAATCAGACTTACATTTTGCCCAAGGTTTTATATGTGAAGCCCTTAATAAAGAAGGTTCGCTCAATCCAGATAAAGCACACTTCCCTCCCCAGCGATCCAGAAGCTTACTTCTAAAAACCTGCTGACCCAGCCTCTGCTTTGTTAGGGTATGTTTTTCTGTTTTATTAACAATAGATAGATTTGACTGCAACTTGCCTGAAAAACTATCGAGGTTTTCCCCTTCTATACAACAGGCCTCTGGCCTATAAAAAAAATTATCTAATTGCTGATCAGTAGGAATGACATCCAAAAGCTGACTGTCCATTAAATACCCTAAATACCGATCAGGAATTCCTGTCGTTTTATCAATACCAGATGCCAAATCCACAGTAAACATCAAACTACGAGCATCATTTACTGTTACAAGTTTCCCTTGAATTAAATCAAGCCCAGTATCTGTGACCAAAGGGTGGAATTCAAAATCTAGTAACCGTTGTACTAACAATTTTCGCTCAGAATCACTACAAATTGAAAACACTATAATAAACCCTCAATTCTAGCCATAGCAGCCGGCGTATCATGCATCAGTGTATAAGTATCAATTGAAAAAGAAGCATCGCCTTTTTCTGGGCGAGTTAATGGATGGTGAGTATTTACCGATATCTGGCCAGTACCTTTTGTTATTTGCAACGGCCAATTAACACTCTCTTTATGCTCAATCCCCTTCAATACGAAAACTTCAGATATTTGTTTTATCGCCTGTTTTTCTGCATTAACATTCACTATCGGGGATTTCCCAGTACGCAAGTAAATAAGTAAGTCCAATGCCAGTGTACGATCAAGCTGGGCATGAATATAATTATTACCATAGTGCCTTAAGCAGTTGTAACAGGACTGCTCACAATCACAACTAGATAGGATTTTTTGTGCCATATTAAGGACTTTCTCAAGATTGTTTTTTACCAGGCGGGTATAACCCGCCCCCCCTGGTAACAAGTCATAAAGAAAGAGGTAAACTTCCTGATCTCCACCACCAGGAATTGGCGTCCAGTTCCCAGAGAGCTCACCCTCATCTATCTGTAAAACTCTTGAGGCAGAAAGGCATAGAGCCTCTACCAATGAAGTAAGAGCTGAACGGCCAGCTTTAACTGAAAATTCATCACTTGTACCCGTAGAGCATACTACCGGATCACTCAACTTTATCTTTAGTAACAAAATATCGGTTATATATTTATAACCCATGAAGAATTCATCACTTATATGGCCATTACAGGTTAAGCCTTTTTCTATAGGGTGTTTATGTGCACGCGGCTGTCCCTGTTTGAGCATTCTTGTAAAGCCAATCCCTGCAGAAGGAATATATTCAGTACGACCACATGTTTGACAAACAATAAAGCCCTTGTCATCCTTTCCTTTATTGACTAATACTAACTCCTTGGAATCAGCATGCACCGATAATCTACCGCTAAATAAAACTGAGTCCCACTTACTAGGGGGCTCGCTAATCTCTATTTGTGCCTTGGTAACTTGGCCGCCAAAGCCAGCGCCATCACCCTGATCTTTTTTCCTCTTTTCATTAATATCTGGGGCAAAACCCGGTGGTCTTATCACTTTTTGCTTAAACAACTCTGATCCACCACAGCATGGACAAAGCGTATACAAGAGTGATTTATCAAGCATGCTGACATAACCACAGTCGCAAGCAGTATAAGAGTCAGCCTTAGATAAAATGGTTTCCATGCTGTCCTGGTAAGGTGAATATAATGCTGCAGCGGTGAATCTGAATTTATCAATGGTCAAATTCCGACCTGGTGCATACTCACTGAGTGCTATCTGCAAGTCTCGTGAAGGCTGGTAGTCATACTCGAGGCGATGCGAATGATCCCCAACCCTTCTCTCCTTAGGCACCCAAAAGTTTACAAGATCCGTTGGGAAGGCATACCGTGGTAATACTGCTTGATTTATCAAAGTTTCAAGTAAATTCTCTTCAATTTTTTTCGTTAGATGGTCAAGCTCCAATCCTTCTAATTCCTCTCTACGTTCATAATCTTGGACGGGTAAAATAGAAACAAGCTCATTTTTAAGACTGCCAACACAATCCTCAATGACGGATTCTCTATCGATAGGCTCCTGCGCACCGTGACTATACTCAGGTGCCCAGTTTCGTATTTCATCCTTTAAAATAGATTCATTTGCTACAAGCCAATTGAGTAAATTAGGGTAGGAGCAACTATATTTATCAGAAAGGAAATCTTCTACTGTACCTAGGGACTGAAATAGCTCATATAGATCCGGGGCAGCTACAACTTTTTCATGGAAAAAACGTTGAATTAAATAGGCATTTATATGGCGATGGAGAATTTGTTTATTTTCTACATAGACTATCGGTGATAGCACATCACCACTGATAATTTCAGCTGGAGTATTATACATTTGACTGTCATGAGAACTGCCGTGGGCATAGGTCAATACCGATGCGACAGCTTTACCACGCCGACCGGCTCGACCGGCTCGTTGCTGATAATTTGAAACATGAGGAGGAACATTACGAAGCGCAACACCGGATAATGCACCTATATCAATACCTACCTCCATTGTTGTTGTACAACTTAATACATCAATAGGTAAATCCTGATTAACTTTCATATCCTGAAATCGCAATTCATAAAGTTCTGTCTTGTTAAAAGGAACTCCATCCGTACCATCCCCGGTAAGCTGTGCAGAGTGCTCTGCAGTAGACAAACCAAATGGTTCCAAATTAGGCCCGCCTTTCAGCGCTCTTCTCACCGCATTTCTGTAATATCCAGTTCTTGAATCAAGATAATCTTTTTCGGCTATAACAACTTGACCTGAACATTGGTGACAGGTGTTTCTAACAGCATCTAAATGTAATGTTCCGCAATCTTGACAACGAAACACTTCTTTCAAGTATTGATCCGAGTCAATCGCCAAAGATAAGCATAATTTTTCTGGGGATAGATAATAACGATTATTAGTGAAATCTAGAAACCCAGAGTTGTTTGCAACAAAGTTTACAAACCATTTTATTATCTCGCCGGCACTACTTGACGTGCCGGCAATCGACTTAATGTATTCTTCGAAAGCCGGAGGGACAATATTATTTGAATTCCCCAGCTCAATCCCATCTGGACGATTACCAAACTCACCGAACTGATTAACGTCACTTCCAGGCGGAAGAAAGTGCTTAGCCTCAAGCATAACTCTTATCCATGCTCTAAAAACGGATGTTGATTCTTCTTTTGTAAGGTCATCAACTGGAAAAGTCGACAATATTTCATCCGTCATCACTGGGTGTTCACAGATCTCGGCCAAACCTAAGGCTTGCAGCGAAAAGAATTTGTCCGTCATTTCTGCAAATAAACTTTTAGCATAACTTTGAGTTGGCTTAATCAAGCCCATATTTGAACGATCTATAACTCCTTTCAAGTCTACTTGTTTAGCCTGCTCTCTGTGATTATTGAACGCCGAACGCTCAATCGTTTCCGCCAGAGGGAATGGGTCTACACCACGAGAGTTGGATAACCATACAATTGCAGGGTATGAATACATAACTGTGGGAATCTGACCAATTTCTCGTATTTTACCCACGGATATCGCGAGTAATTGACGAAATAAATCTCTGGAGTGACTGTACTCTAGAGCTGGAGCAAGGCGTGCAGCTTTCTGTCTACCATCACTAAAAACCAGAACCTTTCTGCCTCTATTAGGCAAACTTTCATCATTGTTTTGAGGTGGTTGCTCTGCGAACTGGGCATCAATCAGAGCTGTGAAAGCTTGCTCACCTTTGGTTTTAAAATCACTGATAATACTTCGGCTTCGCGCCGATACCGGCTTACACATCGGACACTTTTTAAATCGATTATCCCTGACTATCTGTTGACGATTGTCTTTTCTTAACGACAACCACATCGTAACCACCTGGTCATCTGGATATGTATTTTCAACATCTATATAGCCCGTACTAATATGAACCCGGACCTCTTCACAAAATTCATCATGACGGGGTTTAGTTAGTAAAAGATAGACATCTTCCACATCCCCCTCCACCTCAGACCATAAGAAGCTTAATGCCGCAATAGTACCGCTTGGTATCCAAGCTTTTAAGTAAGGTGCACCACAGCCTCTACAGGATGCAATTTCTAACACTCGCCCCCCACATCCGTTGCAAGTTTGCCGCGGAGAAGTAAATAACTTACCCAGTAGAGCTTTTTTTCCTGGACTAGCTTGGCGTCCTGAACAGCAAGGGTTTATACAGGCATAAAGTCCACTCAATCCTCGAAACATCATATGAACACGTGTTGGAACCAATCCTGGCTCATCTGCTTTAGGCCGTGCCAAGGTCCCCAGAGTCACTAAAACTTCTGACGCCTTTCGCGATGACTCTGTATTGACGTTATAGAGTCCTACAGCCAACTCCGACAGAGAAATAGCGCCGTTACTGGTTACTTTAAGCAACTGATTAATTAAGGGATTTCCATCAAGGACTTTATATAGTGTTGAAAATATTTCTTCTTCATCAACCGTGGCTGAATCGAGGGTTGAATGATTAAAATGTTTAAAGATTGGATTAAGAGACCCAAGCAAAATTTCTGGAGTAGACACGGCATCAATTGTTTCAAGATCAATATTACTGAGCAAAGTAAGTGACTCTTTTTCACCCGGCAACGCAGGCTCTGGCAGTTCTTTCTCTCCTGTTATTGTCACAAAACTTTCCGGATCTGTACCTGTAAGATCTGCGGCAAAATACCGAATAATCTTTTTTGATTCCTCGTCATCACCTAACGAAGCGCTGGTGCAGATCACTCGCAGTTTATTTTCCATGCCCACAAGGCCTAACCTTGCTTTCAAACGGCGAATCAAAAACGCGACTTCAGCCCCCTTTGACCCCCTATACATATGAGCTTCGTCAAGGACAATTAAAAACTCATTGCTCTCATCTTCCGCTAACCATTGTCTAGTTTCTTCAAATAATGGCCGTTCAAAGGGCCTCATCAACATATATTCGAGCATAGAATAGTTTGTTACGAGTACGTCAGGGGCATGCCCAGGTTGCGAACCAGTACCATGGATCATTTCCTGCCTGGTCAGAAGCTCCCGGTCGCCGGGTTGCGTATGCAGCCGTTTGTTCCAATGCCACTTATTGCGCTCTTTGCCATTTTTATCTGTATACCTTTCTACCAGATTATCAGCATAAAAACCTTTCAGGTCCTTCGCTGGAAAACGTCCCTTGGCTTTTAGCTCAGTAAGAATTTCTTCAGTCACTCCCGGCGTTTTACCGTTATAGAACTCCATCATAGGTTTCACCCTCTCGGCATCACGGCCTGTCTTTCTTGGCCCGGGATAAGGTGTTCTACCCGTGTACATACCAAAAGTTGGATTACGGGCTTGCTTATGTAGCAATCTAAACTCTCCAGCCAACTGCTCGTTACCCAGTAACAAACGCAACCGTGAGGTTTGGTCATTAACAAGGGCGTTCATTGGGTATAATATTAATGCTCGTACCCCCGGTTTTTTAAATGACTTCGGTCTCTCGTCTGCTTCTTTATGAAGGTGAGACAATAGAGGCACAAGAAAACACTCTGTTTTACCCGAACCGGTTCCGGTCGCCACAATTGTATTTTTCCCATCTCTGATATAACTCTCAAACGCACGGGCCTGATGCCACCACATCCCGGGGTAAAGCAAACTCGGAGAATAATCGTTAGAGATACGGTGCAGTAAATCACCAAATTTATCGGGCAACCCCAGCCCCTTGTAACCTTCGCTGGCAGTTTTGTAGCGCTGAGTGGTTTCTATATAGGGCTCCTGTGCTAGCAGTTTTTTATTATGTTCATTTTCAAGGAGATAATTTCTAGCTCGAACTAAAATAGGATCACTTAAGGGATAAGCGCTTTCGATATAACTACGTAACTGATTTTTTAATCGGCTATGTAGTCGCGATGGCGTATAGCGATTGTGTTCTTCCTGATCCGCATTGCTAAATTTTGGCGGGGCTATTACTGGTGCTGGCTTTTTAGCCCCCGGCTTTTTAAATACAGGTTTTTTGGGTTTGACCTCACCACTATTAAAAGAATCTAGCCACGTTAACAACTTTTCGGCAACCAAATTATTGTCGGTACCCGGTGTTACTAGTCCATCAATATTCTCAGGTGAGTAACCAGACAGCAATACTTTCATAGCATCCATGGTGACATCGTCTACCCCAGTGAAATCTATCTGATCCCCATTACTAATTTTCCCCGATAAAAATTCAGCATCATCAGTATCATTGAAAATAGAATCATCACAATATTTGGCTAATTTCCAAACTTTCATTTTACTTCCTCAACGTGCCAATATTCGCTTTCAAGCCCCGTATTGATACCAAAATAATCATCTGTAGGTTTTACTACTAGTAGCCCACGCATAGCGCGGGTCATACCCACATATAACAATCGCCTTTGTTCCGACTGCCATTCAAAAAACTCGTCATCACCATCTGGCATATGCTGTGCTAGTGCATCCAACTCAGCCAGGCATACAACAGGAAACTCCAACCCTTTCGCAGAATGTAATGTCATTACTTTTACCATAGGCGAAGACAGGTCAATTTCCCTACCCTGATAAAACTTTGCATTGATACCATGTATTGTTAACCGTTCAACTAATGCTACCCCCGTATTTTGGTCTGGCACTAATATAGCGGCGCTGGCCATTTTAACGCGAAGGAACTTACACATTTGACGTAAATAAGCTGCAATAAAAAAACTACTGTCTGAATTTTGACTAACGAGGCAAATAGGATCAGGTCCGGTAAGTTTACTGACTGACTTTTCTGCTAGTTCCTCCTGTGATCCTAACGCTGCAAATGCCGCACGATCGATCTGCCCTGTAGAGCGGTAATTGTTTTTAAGGATTGCTGTCCGGCCTTTGAAATTCAGCCTTCCACTAATCTGATAAAAAATTCCGCCCTTGTTGTAAATAGATTGCTTGGTGTCAGCAGCAAAGAAAATCCCCTGCTCCTGCTTACAAAGCTCAGCAAGAAAACTCGCTGCCACTGGCGTTAAATCCTGCGCTTCATCTACAACAACAAAATCGTACTTAGGTTGCTGTGTAAGGCTTACCACATAAGCCTCTCTTCGCAACTCAGCATACCCTTCCAGTTGCTGCTCTACTAACTCCGTTTGAAAACGTTTATATAAATTCCAAATCACCGACCGCATGGAATCCCTTAAGGCAATCTTTCTACCTTGCCGTGGTGTAACAAGATAAGCTTGCTCATTATCAATATTCCGCCCTGTAATAATCCAGTCGAATTCATCCAGTAAATAATCATTAGTAAGGGCACTCAAAGTGCGGTTCTTCAACTTGCTATCAAAATTACTCACGCCCACAGGCACATAGTTTTTTCTTACTTTAGACAGCAATTTACTTTTTGAACGACCTGACTCCATATCAGCTAACTTACGTACAGATAAAACAGTGTTACGGACTAGTTCATCACAGGTAACAATGGTAACCCGGTTGAATTGTGGCTCTGTTAAAAGTTGTTTCAACAGTTGTCGCGATACGGTGGTTAATGCTCGAGTAAAGGTTGTAAATAGTAATGTGGCGGTATCAGGCGCATCATCAAGCATGGCCTTAACCCGATATAGCGCAACGGTACTTTTACCGGTACCAGCACCGCCTTTGACCAACGTAGGGCCTTTAAGCGCTCGCTTAACAAGCCTTAGCTGCTCTTCATCAAGTTTCAAAAGGAAGGCAACTAAATCACCTTCTTTGAATCGAGCAAGGTCATCAATTGATCCGACAACAAGGCTAGGCTCCTGTACAATTTCTTCAATAGGCCTGGGGAATAACTGGTCCAGCACTTTCTCAAGAACATCAGATGGAATGCTGGCGTTAATCAACGCTTCTTCACTCTCACAAGCGCACAAAACGGGAAAGTAACCCGCCCCTACCCCTAGTTGAATCAAAAAATCGGTTGTAATAGAACTGGGTAATTGTGTAACCGCAGGTTCCTCAGCTTTAAACTCAAAGACTTTTGAAAATAGATTTTCGTCAATCTTATCATCCGGTTCAACATTATCGAGTTCACTACCAAGTCCTGTCGTTTCAGGAATGACAGAATCGATACCCTGCATGCCATTTGCGTAGGTTTTGCCATCCCTTCGTCGCACTGTTAATAAGCGAACCCAGGTTTCACCAAAGGTATAGAACAAACGATAATTACCGATTCGCATGCGATACAAGTTCTTTTTCTGCTTCAGTTTCTTTTTGACCTTTCCATCGGGTAGCGGGTCATTAAGAAGAAAATCGATCTTTTCCCAAAGTTGTGCCGCCAATTCCTTAGGAAAATCTCGTATTTCCGACGCAAAACTGGGTGTCATATTTATTTCACGTGCAGCCATGCCTAAACAACCTCCATAAATTCAAAACCCAGCTGCTTGTTAAACATCGATGTCAGATGCCCCCAACAATCAGGATAAATTACATACTGTTTTTTCCCGTTTACTAACCCATTAGAAGAGCTATAGCTGAGCAAAGCTTTAAATTCATTAATAGGTAAATAGGCATCTAGTGTTAAATAATAAATACCTTCTTTGACTTTATAGCTCAGTTGATGGGAGAGCCCCGCATCATTGTCCACTGCGATACGGGTGCGCGTTGCATCACTGATAGATAGCCACTGCCCCCTACCTTGCAAGAGACCCGATTTATCAGACCAGACGTATACAGTTTTACCGAATTGATTTTCACCGCGCCAGAGCGAGTGTGTATTGGGTGCATCATCCGATGGCAGCCATTTTTGGTTTTTGTAGCAACGATAAGCTTCGATCGTTTCAACGCTATAGCCTGTAGCCATAACATCCCTTTGTCGTCGCGTAATCTCATTAAGCCATTGCTTATTAGCAGCAGGCGCATTATCCAAGCCTACGTAATCAGAAACGGTCAGCAGCCTGCCCTGGGTTTCATTAAGCACTGGATTTATTGATTCTGATTCCAGTTCAATACAACGCTGCAACCCTCCAATAACCGGTTGACCCACTAATGTCGATAGTTGTTCATCAGGCAGTGCTGTCAGTAACGCCACCCTGGAAAATGATAATTCTATAGCCCGCAATGGCGTAACTGAAACCAAACCCTGACCGATCGACAAGAGCTCCTTGTTGCTGATTAAAGATTCCACTGCATTATTGACACTCTCTTTTTCGGATGGGTCGAGCTCAAGCCGCGATAACACTCTTCGAACTAACACCGTCCTTAGCAAAGTTTGCGCAGCACTTATCTCTGCCCTAATTATTGTTGTTATTTTAGAAATTTCAGGTATGCCTGTCGTCGCTTCAAGGTCTGGCAATATGTGCATTCTCATGCCCCGCCCTCCAACTCACCCAACCAGGCTTCAAACAAATCCTGGTCAACAACCATTGCATCCATTTCAAACCACCTTAGCTTTAGGCGAGTATTTTTTCTTATCTCTGCAAATCGTAAACCATCTGTCACTAGCATGCGTCGTTTCCCAGCTGCTTGCAGGTATCTTTCGCACGCTACTCTCAGGCTGTCTTCACGTTCAACATCGCAATCCTTATCAATCAGTAGTAACGGCACGCTGTGCGCTTGCACTTTAGAGTCTTCCCACTCACAGTTCACCCACTGATAAAGTCGCTTGGCTTCACCCTGCTGGAGCAGTTGTTCATCCGGCATTAACTCAAGGCGACCACGCCACCCTCTAAACAATGGCACAAGCCAGCCCTGGAAAAGTAATTCTGGCTCGGTCAGAAACTGATCCTTGCGCTGCTTAAAATCATTCCATAAATCAGAAATCATGGCATGCATGCTTTCTGGTATTAGCTTGCGACTATGTGTTAGTTGAATCGTGCCCAACTCACCAGCATCGAGGGTAATACTGGCGGCTGCAAGATATTCCATATGCGGTGCTAGTTTCGCCAAAGCCTCCACTAGATTCAGGCAACCAAATTCATCGGCTGCAGTAGCGCTGTAAAATTGATAAACACTGGTATGCAGTTGAATGCGCAATGGCCACCAAGGAGGTAGCAATACCGTTACCTCATCACAAAACGTTAGTTGTCCGTCCTGCAACGTCCAATCTAAAGGCCGTAGTAAATCCTCATATTCAATCGGCTCTTCACTAGCGTTAGAGGCCTGTAGGCTAAATCGTGCTGGTGGCAGTGTTAACAGCGATTCACTACTGATAACAAAAGGCATGTATGCTGGCTGTACCTTCTTATCAGCTGGAACGACCTGTAATACATAGCTACCCACCTGAAGGTCAGCCAGCTTCAGCCGCCATGCACTTTCCTCTTTCAAAATTAATTTCTCAGCACGCTCTCCGTTATGCAGTATGACCAGAGCTCCGAGTTTTATATCGGCTTCGACCTTTGGATCCAATTGAATAGAAATTACTGGCGGCGCCTCGCAATTAAATACTGCCAGCTCATCACCGCTGATAGTAGCGCGCCAACTAACAGGTGATTGATCTACCCACGTTAGTCCGCAGGTTTTCTGCACAGCGTTCATATTACCCATCAGTGTGGATAACCACTCCGGAGGTTCGCCAGTCAGTTCAAACTCAACCATGCTCCAGTCATCACTCAATGGTGATATCAAGCCGGCCGGAACAACAGACAGAAGATTACTTACGGCCAATGCACGATAGGTACTGCCTTCAGACCAGCTAATTCCGGAAACGATGCGGCCCACACCCGAAGCATCAACTCGAAACCAATGCACCTTCGCAGTATCCAGCCCCTTTATTAGCCAACCATCAAATTCTCCATTATCAAAATCTTCTTCAAACTCTTCTGGGGGTAGCAAACGGTAGGTTTTTTCTCCTGGGCTAACGCTCTTTAACCGAGGATGATTACGATGGTTTGACGCCAGTAAAATAGCCGTCTCTTCGCCATATCTAAGTTCAAGTTTTTTAATAAATCGAGGCAAAAACAGTAACGGCCTGATTGAAAGTGCTGCGCCACCCTGCTCCTCAGACAAACATATCCATTCAAGTCCAGGTTGATCGGCGCTAACGCCTTTCTTACCCTCTACTACCTCAGTCTGAAAAACCTTGTCATGAATACTGCCCAACCGTGTTTGACGCTTGGCCTGCTCAGCTTCACCCTGAATATCACGCTCATCTGCTGGCAACTCAGGCTTTGGGGCACGAACATAATCGAATTCGCCCAACACTCTCAGATACTCTGCTACAACAACTAAGTCATCATCTTGTTCTGGTCTTAAGAGGATATCCGGATAGCGCTTTTTATCTGAATTTAAAGAGTGGAGAATAATTTTTTTATGCTCACCCTCATTGTCTCTAGCATCCGCCTGATATTGCTTAAAAGCGAAAGTCCCCATATCAGGGTCACTGAACGATCCACGAACCACAACTAGTCTGTTCTGACGTGAACCTTTTGGCCAATAGTTAAAAACAACTAAGGCACCATCACACAGTCCCTTTCGGCCATCGTCCATACTTTCACCGTGGATACGGGAAACAAACATCGTTTTATTTAAGGTAGTGCCTGATAAATCAACACGGACCCAGGACTCTGGTGTAACGGCATCATCAATAGAAAAATTATGACCTGCTGCTTGAGCTCCCCATTCCCCTGCAGGCTCTGATGCGGCTATTACATCTAGATCATAATAGGGTAAATGCGTTACAAATTTACCCGCACCAGGGTCATTAATTAGGCTAGGCTGACTACCAAGTAATTTAGAATTTAAACTTAAATAATCACCCTTCAAAACAAACCGTTTATCCGCAAGACAAAAGAAGGCCAGCGCTCCAGATGACTCAGCAGCCATTGAAAGACACGCCTCTAAACTCTCACTTAGATAAACGCCCTCAATAAATTTATCATATAGCCAATCGTTAGCCAGTAAATAAGAATCACCAGTTAAAAACCAATTCCCCCATGGGGTTTTAGAAAATCGATTGTCGTCCCTCAATCTAACAGCTTGCCCTTGAGACCAGAATGCCTTATTTAGCATATCACTTTCTGAGCGGGCCAATTTCTTTGATATAAATTTTTCTACAACGTCATCTAATAATGAAACTGTATCCGTAGCGAACTTGTCAGGCTTAAGCCACTCGGGTATCAGGTGTTCTGTTACTTCAATTGGCACTTAAACCTCCTACTGTACAGGCTACTTGAGGCAAGGTATCAGGAAGAAATTCAGCAACAAGTTCGGCCAATTCATTTTTCAATCGCACCTGGCCTTGCTTATCTAACCTTCTGGAAATATCAACATAACGAATACAAATTTTCTTGCCACTTGGCTTTCCACATTCACTGATAACATCAAACTCTCTAGCATGCTCACCCTCTACATATGGATATAATAAAGTAGAATGCTTTACTCCAAACCTTTGACTGTAAGCATGCATTTGATAAAGGTCTTCACGGCCAGTGCCGCCCCTTCCGGTTTTTACCCCAGAAGTAAGGGCCTTCCATTTTGTATCGATAATCAATACCGGTTTATTATCTTGTTCAATGAGTATATCGGGCTTAAGAAGTAATCGGCCTTTAATTCCATATTGAAGCAGATGTTTTTTTTGATTTTTTGCTTGAGGAATCACAGTCATATTTTGGTATAACACAGGTATATTCTTTTTCATAAATTGTGCAATAAACCGCTCAAACACTTCATTCATATCAAATAGCATACTAAAACATGCATGCTGTCCACTACTGATAGAGGGCGCGAAGCCCTCAATGACTAATTTGCAGAACGCGAATAGTCGTTTATACCTTTCATTTTGCCGAGAGAAACTAACTAGATTTAATTGCTCTATCGACATTGGGGTATCTTTCACATCATCTAGAATTAACAAACAATGACGCAATTTCAAAATCACTTTCTCACGCGTTGTTAACTCTAGTAACTTCTGGCAAGAAAACTTAAATATCTGGTTCATTAAATTGTTGGCTGTAAACTCATCAAACTCACAATAAAACCGATCGCGCCTACTATGATTTTGTTTTATGTGTTCAGAAAACTGTAACTTACCTCGCATCAAGCCAATGTTATCTTCAACCCGAACATATTGCCTTACAGGCCCTTTAAGAAGCTGCTCCTCCAATTGATAAGCAAAGCTAGCAATTAAATGCTCACTTAAAGGGGCTTTACTCCGCCTTAAATCTGCCATATCTCTTGCTCGTATAGGTACGTTTCCCGCTATACTTAACATTGTTAGTAAGTTTTCACGTGCATCCAGCTTTTTATCTTTAGTCTCATTACGCTTTCGATTTACAGCATCGATTTTGGGTAGTATTTCAACCCGAACACCTTCCAATTGAATAACGCCTACCCATTGTTTGGCTTTAACATAATCGATGTGCCACTCAAAAACATCTTTATTCTGACGTCGTAGTTGTTCATCAAAACGCTGAAGCCGCCTAAACAAACGAGTCGATAACACCTGATACGGGAGATTATCGGGAGGTATACCTGAGTTATCCCAACGGTATAAGCGCTCATGTTCTGACAGGCTAATCGTCAACATTAAGCGTTACCATTTTCCGCAAAACGCCTAAAATTCTCTTGTAACTTATCTAGCCTTTCAGCATGAATATCTGGTGCAAGCTCAAGAATATTTAAAAAGAATGAAATCAACGATTCATCATCACAAGATTTAAATTTTGGGTTAACCTGGTACTCCATTTGATTGTGGTAATCAGCATGATCAAAACCAAGAGTAGCCTCTTCATCAAACGTTGAAGCTTTTATAATGGGGGCTATATACTTACCCGCCTCTGACACATTAGATGACTGCCTCTGAGGTTGCGCATTTTCTTCATCATAAGGACAGCCTAATACCAGTGATATTTTATCCCAACTACCATAAAAATATTCTTGTAGCAGAGGAATAATACGGTTAAGCATCACGTTTTTTAGCCCTACATAATCTTTAGCGTCAAGAAAATAAGCATGCCCTAACTGGTGATCTCTATCGTATAAAAACCGAATCCTCTGATTTATCACATTGAACACATCAACCACTAAATGAACAAATGCACTATCGGGTACAGTGCGATCAAGAACATCACGAATAACACTGTCATCCGGCATTAACTCTTCAAATTGAAAACGCCTACGTAGTGCAACATCCATTAGTGCAATGGACCGATCAGCCGTATTCATTGTACCTATAATGTGGAGATTAGAAGGCAGTGAAAACTCATCATTAGAATAAGGTAAACGCAATTTTAATGCTTCTGTTTGCCCTATACGCTTACTGGGTTCTAACAAGGTAATTAATTCACCAAAAATCTTGGATAAATTTCCACGATTTATTTCATCTATGATCAATACATATTGTTTGCTGACACTGTGTACTCTTTTCTTTACTTGGCTACTTTTAGAACTAGGGATAACACTTAATATATCTTCAGGCTTTATCCGAGATAATCGGTATACAGTTTTAAGTGTAAGGTTAACCTCTCCATTCATTTTATATATATCAATA
>MAAA01014219.1_pt1 | contig 15158 bp, 14 predicted proteins | sample 1115971 | NCBI WGS metagenome assembly MAAA01 (sample SAMN04961123, study PRJNA320927) | seawater metagenome | isolation source: sample BD02T6 sea water enriched with oil for 6 days | place: USA:Gulf of Mexico | collected 2013-07-27 | reverse complement strand
CGCGACGCTCATCAATCATTATTTGCAACTCGCATGCGTATCGACGATATGTTGCCAATTGCTGAAAAACTAGACCAAATTGGTTACTGGTCTTTAGAATCTTGGGGTGGTGCTACCTTCGATTCATGCATTCGCTTCTTGGGCGAAGATCCTTGGGATCGTATTCGCGAATTCAAGAAAGTCATGCCAAACACACCACACCAAATGTTATTACGTGGCCAGAACCTATTAGGTTACCGTCATTATGCAGATGACGTTGTGGAAAAATTTGTAGAACGCGCTGCTTTTAACGGCATCGATGTTTTCCGTATATTCGACGCCATGAACGATCCGCGCAACCTTGAAACAACGGTTAAGGCCGTTAAGAAACAAGGCAAGCACGCACAGGGTACTATTTCTTATACTACTTCCCCTGTGCACAACATGGATTCGTGGATATCCCTTTCTAAGCAGGTCGAAGATCTGGGTGTAGATTCTATCTGCATTAAAGACATGGCCGGTATCATCAATCCTTATGAAGTGTATGAATTGGTTTCTCGCCTTAAGAAAGAAACCGACCTTGAAGTTCAACTGCACTGCCACGCAACAGCGGGCATGAGCGACATGGCTATCCTTAAAGCCATCGAAGCGGGTGTTGACCGTGTTGACTCGGCTATCTCTTCCATGTCCATGACCTATGGTCACTCTGCTACTGAGACCGTAGTAGCTGCCATGGCGGGCTCCGAGCGTGACACCGGTTTAGATCTTCTTAAACTTGAAGAAATTGCGGCTTACTTCCGTGTAGTGCGTAAGAAGTATGCCAAGTACGAAGGCGCCATGCGTGGCACCGACTCTCGTATCCTAGTCGCACAAGTACCGGGCGGCATGTTAACCAACATGGAAAACCAATTGCGCGAGCAAGGTGCTTCCGACAAGTTTGACGAAGTATTAGCCGAGATTCCACGTGTACGTGAAGATTTAGGTCACATTCCATTGGTAACGCCAACGTCTCAGATCGTAGGTACTCAAGCGGTACTTAACGTATTAACTGGCGAGCGTTACAAGTCTATCTCTAAAGAGACTCAAGGTATTCTTAAAGGCGAATACGGTGCAGCGCCAGCGCCTTTCAACAAAGAGTTGCAGGCTCGTGTACTAGACGGTAGCGATGTAATCACTTGTCGTCCAGCCGATTTACTTGAAAACGAAATGGACAAGATCATTAGCGATGTTGATGCTTTGGCCGCAGACAAGGGCTTTACCCTGGCTGCCGACAAGATTGACGACGCTTTAACGTATGCCTTGTTCCCACAGGTAGCCCCTAAGTTCCTTGAGAACCGTGGCAACCCCGACGCGTTTGAACCAGCACCTAAGGGTGATGCGGAAGATACCTTTACAGTAAACGTAGACGGCAACGAATACGTAGTGAAAGTAGACGACGGCGGTGACGTGACTGACCTTGCGCCAATAAACGGTGCAGCACTAAGCTTTGGTGGCGCAGCGGCGCAAGCCCCAGGCGCAGTAGCGGCTGTTGGTGGGGGTGAACCTTTGGACGCACCTCTTGCCGGTAACATCTGGAAAGTTGAAGTGGCGGTAGGCCAGCAAGTTGCGGAAGGCGACGTGGTGGTTATCCTTGAAGCCATGAAAATGGAAACTGAAATTCGCGCAGCTAAAGCCGGTGTTATCGGTAGTATCAGCGTGAAAGCCGGTGACTCTGTGACTGTTGGCCAAACTCTGCTGACCATCGCATAAGGGGCTGACCGTGGATAAACTACTTCAATTATTGATGGATTCTGGTGTATACCAGATGGAAGCGGGCCAGGGACTGATGATTATCATCGGTCTGTTGCTGTTGTTTTTAGCCATTAAAAAAGGCTTTGAGCCTTTGCTACTATTGCCAATCGGCATAGGTGCTATCTTTGTAAACATACCAGGTGCGGGTTTTTATGATGCGCCTGTTTACGATGCTATGGGTCACCTAACCACCCCAGCGGGTTTGTTGTATTACATTTACAATGTGGGTATTGCAACCGGTTTGTTCCCACTGCTTATTTTTATGGGTGTGGGCGCTATGACCGATTTTGGTCCTCTACTGGCTAACCCTAAAACCCTGCTTTTAGGTGCGGCGGCGCAATTTGGTATTTTTGGTACGGTGATAGGTGCGGTGGTGATGAACCACTATGGCATCATGGACTTCAGTCTAAATGAAGCGGCGGCCATTGGTATTATTGGTGGGGCCGATGGTCCAACCTCAATATTTGTGGCGTCACGACTGGCTCCAGAACTATTGGGTGCCATTGCGGTTGCGGCATATTCATACATGGCGTTAGTGCCAATGATTCAGCCACCTATCATGCGTGCCTTTACCAACGATGCAGAACGTAAGATTAAAATGGTGCAGACACGTCACGTGAGCCAAACCGAAAAAATCTTGTTCCCAATTGTGGTACTGATTTTGGTAGCGTTAGCGTTACCATCGGCGGCGCCGCTATTAGGCATGTTCTGTTTTGGTAACCTAATGAAAGAGTGTGGTGTGGTGGATCGTTTAAGCGATACCGTGCAAAACTCTTTGATCAACATAGTAACGATTATGTTGGGTTTAGGTGTGGGCTCTAAGCTTTCGGCTGAAGCCTTCTTGAACTTTAAAACGCTGGGTATTTTACTGTTGGGTCTAGCGGCCTTCTGTGTAGGTACCGCGTGTGGTGTCTTGATGGCCAAGTTGATGAACCTGTTCCTTAAGGTCAAGATCAACCCGTTAATTGGTTCGGCCGGTGTATCGGCAGTACCAATGGCAGCACGAGTTTCAAACAAAGTTGGCTTGGAATACAATCCACACAACTTCTTGTTGATGCATGCTATGGGCCCGAACGTGGCCGGTGTAATCGGATCTGCAGTAGCTGCAGGTGTGATGTTGTCCTATCTTGGTTAAAGAGTGGGCTAAGTACATAGCTAGGTAAAAAAGCATATAGATGCCGCGTACTCGAAAGAGACGCGGTTTTTTTATGCCTGCAATAAAGGTCTATTAAGTTGTGATACTCATCTGAAGTGAATACTGCCCCAATTGACATGGATATCTGATAGCGAGCAGTGGTTATCATATTATCTGACCAGTTGGTCAGTTTTATCTGCTACTATCACGCCCAATTTCAATGTGGCGGAATTTCATGAAAATAATCCTTTTGCTTTGCCTATTTTTACAATCCACTGTTATGTATGCAGAGCCCCTAAGAGTGGCTTTTGTGTATGTAAGCCCAGTGGGGGATGCCGGCTGGAGTTACAGTCATGACTTGGGTCGCAAGTATGTAGAGCAAAAATTTGGGAAAGACGTCATTACCAGTTTCGTTGAGTCAGTACCGGAGGGGAAAAAAGCCAGAAAGGTATTGGCGCAATTGGCCGAGGAAAACGACATTATTTTTGGCACCTCTTGGGGTTATATGGTGTCAATGGAGCGAGTGGCCGCGCAGTTTCCAGAGGTGAAGTTTGAGCACGCAACGGGTCTGCGCCGAGGAGGCAACTTGTCTACCTATGCCACTCGAATTTATGAAGCCCGCTATTTGTCGGGCGTGTTAGCGGCGTCCATGAGCAAAACTGGCAAGATAGGTTATGTGGCGGCATTTCCCATCAGCGAAGTGATTCGTGGCCTTAATGCGTTTACATTAGGGGCACAGGCGGTAAACCCTAATGTACAGGTGATGGTGGAATGGACGATGGCCTGGTATGCACCTGACAAGGCCAAGAAACTAAGCCACAAGCTAATTGATAGTGGTGCGGATGTATTAGCTCAGCACACGGACACCCCAGCGCCAGTTGAAGTGGCAGAAAATCGTGGCGTATATGCCATAGGCTATCACAGTGACATGAGTGACTTTGGCGAACACTCTCACTTAGCGTCTGTGATACATGATTGGGGTAATATATACGGACATAGTGTTCAGGCGTTAATCGATAAAAACTGGGGCGCAAAAGATCTATGGTTAGGTATGCAAGATAATGCTTCAAAACTGACGGCTTTAAGCGAAAACATCCCAAAACACGTTGTACAAAAAGTACATGAAGTCCAACAAAAAATTATAAGTGGTGAGTTGAATATTTTTGCCGGACCCATAACAAATCATAAAGGGCGGCCACGAATTAAGGCGGGTCGTAAGGCTTCGGACGAAGACTTACGACGTATGAATTGGTACGTTTCGGGCGTAACAGGAGACTTAAAGTTTTTATAATATAACCATAAATTAGTCCTTAGCAGCAAGAACCACGAGTATTATGATTCTTGCTTTTAATACAATGAATGTGAACATTTACCAAAATAGTAGCGTTAATAACACGATACATAATATCTTACACATTGTTACAAAGTGCCATCAGCGCGTCACAATTTTTCCACCTGCCGTTACTGCGTAAATCCATTTCTTTGACTAAATTAACACTATCAATGTGAACTTCTACCAAGAGAGGTCGTTATGGTTGCTATCAAACATTTTGAAAATGAGCAGGGTCGAGTCATTGCCAGTGTTTATCGTGATACACAAAACGGCATATTAATGAATGTTTTCAGCCGCAGTCAAACAGGTCCTGAAGACCTTAAAAAAGTAATGGCTTTCAGTTTCGAGCAAATTAAACGCAAAGGGCTTACGGCTTGGATAAGCGATATCAGCCAGTTAGAGGGAGTGAATGCATCAACGGTAGAGGCAGCAAAACAAAGTATATCGAAAAGAATGAAAAATACGCCGTTGCATAAATGGGCCTTTGTCAGTCATAAAGACCCAAGCAATGAGCGCTCGCAAATCGTTGAAGCGATTAAGTGCCATGGTGTAAGAGTCAAAATTTTTGCAAGTGCGGCTAAAGCTGTTGAGTGGCTAGTGGTGCCTAAATTAGAAGAAACGGTGTGGGATGAGGTGCCAGTGTTAACGTTTTAACCATCGCCATTGTTTGTTTAGACCGTACTCGCCCCTTTATAATCCTTGCATGCGCAATTCTAGGGTGTGGTCTAAGCTCTAAGGGTCACAGCGGTAAATAAAATCAGTACCTATGGCCCCTATATTCCAAAGGGGTAGCCGTTAGTTTGCGCTATGGATACACGGATATGTCCTTACTAAACACAGACTTTTCACCTTGGACCCTAGGATTAATTTTAATCATTCTAGTGTTAACTGTGTATTTTCAAGCGTTTCGCTATAACGCTCGCACCGCCGAGGCCGCACCCACCATTCTTACCAGTATTGGTATATTTGGTACCTTTTTAGGGGTGGCGTTAGGATTAAGTGATTTTGATACTGAGCACTTACAGAAAAGTGTGCCGCTATTACTCAGTGGTTTAAAGACCGCTTTTTGGTCATCTATTGCGGGGTTGCTGGGGGCATTAACCATTAAATTTCGTGCGGTGATGGATGTTACACACAGTGACGATAATCAAATTCGTACCGCCAGCATCGATGATTTAAATAATGAGTTAATCAAAATACATAGTGCCTTATCTGGTGAAGGTGAGCAGACTATGCTGCAAGAAATGTCGTTAATGCGCGTAGAGCAAAAACGTCAAAGTGATGATTTAATAATTGCCATGCAGCACTATCAAAAAGAGATGGTAGAAGCCAATACTAGGTCGTTAATTGATGCTCTAGCGGTGGTGATGCGCGATTTTAATACCAAAATTGATGAGCAATATGGCGACAACTTTAAGCGTTTAAATGAAAGTGTTGGACAAATGCTGCAGTGGCAGCAGCAATACAAACAGCAATTAATTGATTTAGCTCAAAACCAAGAAAGCATTGGCTCAGCCATGCAGGATGCCAGTAATGCCTTTGAAAATATGGTGGTGCATGCCCAGTCGTTTAATGGTATCAGTGAAAGCCTAGGTAATATGTTACAAGGCCTAAACACTCAGCGTGATGTGCTGGATCAGCATTTGTCCGGCCTTGCCAAACTGGTTAATGATGCGGGAGAGGGTTTGCCCAAGTTGGAAGAACGCATGTTGTTTTTAACCACTGGCTTAGCCGACAGTTTACACGGCTATTCAACTCGCATGGAAAATATGCTTAAAGAAACCACCACCAGTATGAATGATACAACGGTTAATCTAAGTGCTCAGTTACAAAGTGCATACAGTGACGCGTTTAACCAGCTCGATGACAAAATTATAAAGACCCTAACCCAAACCGACAAACAAATAGCAAAATTAGATGCGGCTTTAGAGCATGAATTAAATAAATCTCTAAAAACTATGGGAGAGCAATTAGGCGCTTTAAGTGAAAAATTTGTACAGGATTACAGCCCGTTAACCGAGCGCCTACATGACCTAGTAAACTTGGCCGAAAGAAAAGTAAACTAAATTTTAAGGTTTGAAATCCAAGGGCACAGCACAGTATGTTAACCGATGAACAGCAACTAGGGGGTATTAAAGAGCAAGAAGGCCATTGGGTAGCGGTAACCGATTTAATGGCCGGTTTGATGATGGTGTTTTTATTAATTTCTGTAGTGTTCATGGTTAATGTAGAGCTTCAACGAAAAAAAATAACCGATGTTGCTATTTTATACGATCATTTACGTACTCAACTATATGAAGATTTACTCAAGGAATTTTCACCTGACCTTGAACGCTGGGGGGCCGAAGTTAAGCCCGACCTAACCTTTCGTTTCAATAAAACTGAACTGATGTTTGCTAAAGCCGAATCCAGTTTAAACGAGCAATTTAAAGTAATACTTGCCAATTTTTTCCCGCGTTATTTAAAGATTATTACAGCGGATAAATATAGAGAAGATATTTTAGAAGTTCGCATCGAGGGGCATACTTCAAGTGGCTGGCTAGGAGCAAGCAGTGAAGACAGTGCCTACATATATAACATGGCATTAAGCCAAGCCAGAACCCGTTCAGCATTGGCGTATGTGTTATTTTTACCTGAGGTAGCGGGGGATAAAAAGTGGTTAAGGAAATATTTAACGGCCAACGGGCTGTCATCATCAAAAGTGATTGTGGGCGCTGATAATAGCGAAAACAGTGAGCGTTCCCGAAGAGTTGAATTTAAAATTCGCACCGATGCCGAAGGTAAAATTGCCACTATTCTAGAAGATGTGTTGCCATGAAGCTTTATGATTTTAAGCAAGATAACAAGCTTAATCAGTTAAGAGACTTAATGGGGGCTGATAGCTTTGGAAATTTTGAATTGTTTGATCCGGTGCGCCATCTAAGTTGGCAGGAGCGAAAAGCATTAAGTGGGCAATGGGTAGATGTTACGTCTGCTAGCTTGCATGCTTATGGTGACAAAACGCTGGCTTATAAAAATAGTCATGTCTTCAGCGTCACCGAACAGCATTTTCATTTCTCGTTTTGTGATGAGTTAAAAAAGCGGATTAGTCAGGGCCGGCTTGCCCATACTCAGGTCACCCTTAATGATTCCTTATTGCAGGGGCGAATGGTATGCGAATACTGTCTGCATGCCGTGAGTTATCAGGGGTATGATGCTTATAGGCGCCGTCATGAAGAGTATAATCAGCGTATTATTAAAAAATTCAAATTATCTGACTACTTACAAAACAAGTATAAAGACGTGCTTTGAGCGCTCAGTAATAATAATGATTTTCGCCCATCTAATTATTTAATTTTAAAAAACTAAAGAAAGACATGCTTAATACCACGACAAGTAACGTGTTTTTTATGAGCAGACTAATGATAATTGTCAAAACCCCTGCAAGCAGATAAGGGTTTACCAGCTGGTGAATGCTATTTACCGAGCCGAAAACAATAGGTGCTGCCATGGCGGTTAGGATACAAGGGGCGGTAAAACTTAAAAAACACCGTGTTTTTTCTCCTAGCTCATACTTAAACGAAGACGAGAAAAAAGCATACCGGGCCGTAAACGTAATAAACGCCATAAGCGCGATATAGACTGAGTATTTATCCATCTTGTTGTCCTCGCGTACTCACCAAAAAACCGACAGCCATACCTAAAAGAGCCGATATGAGTAAGCCATTGGCCACGTCTAAGTAATGAAATAAAACAGAGAAGAAACCACTAACTGTGACCGCCAGTAAGGTTGGCCTAGATTTTATGCTAGGTGTTATCATGGCAATGAAGGTGGCGGCGATGGCGAAATCCAAACCCAACTCACTCATGTTTGAAATCATCTGTCCGGCTAATATGCCAATAAGGGTTGATATATTCCACATAATGTAAAACGTCAAGCCAGAAACAAAAGCGTACCCTACATTAAACTTATTCGTTTTATGTTTATAATTTTCGGTGACGACGAACATCTCATCAGTGAGCACAAAGGCGATGGCCAAGCGTTTTAAAAGTGGCAAGTGTTTCACGTCAGATCTGAATGTGGCGCTATATAACATATGTCTGGAGCTGATTACTGAAGTGGAGCCTAATAAAGAGAATAACGATCCAGACGCACCAATAATACTTAACCCAGATAATTGAGCTGCACCTGCAAACACAAAAAGAGACATACACTGTGCCTGTATGGCACTAAGCCCTGTTTGAATAGCCAGCGAACCACACAATATTCCCCACGGCACAACAGCGATGGCCAGTGGCGCGATATCTAAGATAGCATGCCAATAAACATGTCGATTGGATTGAAGGGGGTCGTTTTTTTCGGTGGTGGATATTTCCATTTTATACTTACATTCCTTTGTTTTTACGCAGGCCCATGAATCCTTAGAGCACTATTCCTTACGATAACATTTATTAGAAAGGAAATGGGGCTCTAACATTGTGACCGTTTTGTGACAGTACCTCACAATAGGATAGTAAAGAAGAGTGGTAAAGAGGTCTTAGCCCACGATAATTTTAATGAACTCTGTTGATTCAAAGGTGAAACTTGGCCATCTATGTTCAGCTGTTACAAGGAGTCAATGATCTGTAACAATCTGTGTCGAACTTGTTTGGGGATGTCTTTACTGTGAACACACTGAAAATTTAAGACAACGACCCTATGAAAAACACAACAGCCCCTACTGGTATTCAATTCCCAGTGAACCTAAAAGGAAAGCGCAGTACCATCGAAACAGGGCAGGCTATTTTTGCTGCCTCTTATGAATGTGTGGACAAGACTTTTAGCGCTCAGCTCTTGGCTGAAGTTAAGTGGCGTGATCATTACGCCCAATACATGCCGCCTATGTTGAAAAGTGCGGCTAAGAGTCAGCTTGTATGTGAGCAAATAGCCGAACAAGGGTTAGCCAGTTGTTATGAGCAGTTTGAATTTATCCGTAACGGTCAGGCTTACACGTTAAACCAAGCCATGGCGTTATTTACACAACCGCATTTTCGCACCGCTAAAATTGAAGGTTTGTCGCAGCAGCCCAAGCAAGCCATTAGTATCGAGCACAAAGGGCACACTCTTAGTGGAGAAAGCCTAAGGCAACAAATTTCAGTATGGCACAACAAAAACATCATCGAAAAAAGCCATGCTCAGGATTTATTGGCTATTTTGAGTGACAGTAGTAAACAGGACTTATCGGATAAATATTTTGTCTTGTTAGGCGCCAGCTCTGAAATTGGGCCCATCTCTTTGTTACTAGCCTTAGGCGCCAATATTATTGCCATCGGCCGTGAAAATCCTGCTAACTGGACTCGACTCATTTCGCTGGCCCGTGCTTCCACGGGTAATTTATATATTCCTTGCAAGCGTGATTGCAGTGACATGAGCGATCAACAAATTGCTCAACTAGCCGGCAGCGATTTGTTAACGCAAACGCCAGAAATAGGCACTTGGTTAAACAGTTTTAAAATGCCGTTAACGCTGGGTAATTATGCCTATCTAGATGGGGCCAACCATGTGCGTTTGGCCATGGCCATGGATGCCATAGTGACTCGGCTAACACAAAAGCGTAATGATATCAGCCTAGCCTATTTGTTAACCCCCAGTGATGTGTATGCGGTGCCTAAAGCGGTGACGACTAATTCCATGCGGCGCTTTAAAGGTAAGGGGGTGAGTGGCTTGTTTAAAAAACTCATAAACAAAATGACCCTAGGGGCGTTATTTTCTCCTAGTATTTTCTCGCAGGTTAAAGATGAGCAGGGGCGTGAACTTGGTGTGTTAGATAATCTAGTGCCGCAACAGGGTCCTAACTATGTTTTGGCAAAACGAATTCAACGCTGGCGTGCCATAGTGAGCGTTAAAGACGGTATGCGAGTGAGCTGTAACGTGGCACCAGCTACCTCTACTAAGTCGGTCATGAGCAATAAGTTTTTTGCCGCCGCGACGACAGGCTCAGAAAGTTTTGGTGTGGAAGTGTTTACCCCTGCGGCGGCTAACGCATTAATGACATTGCAAATGATTAACGATGTGGTCAGTGAACAAACGTTAGAGCGCGGTGAAGCCTTGTTTATTCACGGGGCTAATCATGGCGGTAGCTGGCACATGGGGTTTTGTTTTCGCTCGGTATTAGTGCCCAGTTTGTTGCTGGGTTTAGTGCAAAAGATATTGCCTAAAGCCAAATCTCAGGGCCCGCTGAAAACCATTTCCAATCAACGGCAAGCCGCTTAATAATTCAATTTTAACGCCCATAGTTAAGCACTGACTACGTTGAGCTGAAATTAGAAAAGAGTGAGCCCAATCCCTAATGTGCGTGCCCATCATTTAAATGCGGCTTAGGCTCAGGCGCCATTTCAACTTTGGCACCATGGCCGTGACTATCATTGATGTGTGGTTTGCTGGTGACTTCGACTTCAGCGCCGTGTGAATTGTGACTATCTTCTTCCATGGTGTTTGCGCCTTTGGCTGGAGCACCATGTTCATGATCGTGTCCATCGCCACTGCCGTCAGCGCTAGCGCTTACCTGTGGCAACGACATTACCCCCAGCCCATAACGATACACCAGCTCACCTCCCTTAAAGCCGGTGACTGCCACCAGAGCGCCGCTGGCAATCAATAATATGCCCACTACTGATTTGCGCCAGTCGGCTTTCACAAAATACAAGATGGCGGCTAACAAGAACACTGAAGCGGTGGTGAACGCCCAATTCTTGTGATCTGTCATGGCCATGTGTGAGGGGGTATCGTGGGCCACACTGTTGTAGGCGCCGAAGCCTGTGAATAAAGTCACCAGTACCGAAACAGAGGTGATGATCATCAAAACTTTTTGCACTAACAACATGGAGACCATGTGTTCGCTTTGTGGTCTTAACCAAATCACTAACTGTAAAACGGCCATCACGCTGATAAAGGTCACGGTAAAGTGCACAAAGATTGGGTGCCAGTTGGGTATAATTTCTAACATATTATTTACCTAAAAATGATTTAAAAAATTTGTAAAATATTGATTATTACTTCTTATTAAAACTAGCCACTAAAACCAGGCGCGAATGCCCACTAGCCATTGGCTATTGTTGGCATCGCCACCGGCGGCTTCAGCATAATCACGGCTGTTGCCATACAGTTTGCTCAGCGTCCAACCCACATAAGGGGCAAACTCCCGTTCAATTTCATAACGCAGGCGCAGCCCAATGTTGCTGCTGGCCAAGCCAGATCCGGTGCCATTTTCCTGGTTGCTTTGACCATAGGCGTCCAGGGTGATTTCCGGGCTCAATATTAATTTCTGGGTGAACAAGAGTTCGTACTCCAAACTTAAGCGCAGCGCCAGGTCACCCTCATCCGAAATAAAGGCCGCCATATCGGTTTCAAAATAGTAGGGTGCCAAACCTTGCAGGCCTATGACCGCCCAGCCTTGTGAATCATCTGGGCCCTCATCAATGCGCACACCCAATTGCATGTCCCAATAGGTGTCTACCGCCTTGCTGTAAAGCAGTTGCAGTTCGGATTCATATTCGTCGTCACTCTCATATTCTGAGTCCAGCTTTATCCAAAACTTGTTGAGGTCCTGGCCTATCCAGCCCTGGCCCTCCACCACGTTTTGGGTGTCGCCATTGTCGTCACGCACTTCCAGCTGGTCGAGCATGAACTTGCCCAACACAGGGTCGTCTCCCTTGGCGGCCAGGGAGATATTGCTGGCCACCATTAGGCTTATTAACAGGCTTAAATATTTCATTTTTCTGCTCTCTAACTATTTAAATAAATGCAGTAAATAGATGCATTGAATAATTCCAGTAAATAAATGCAACTTAGCTCTTTAACTCACATGTACCGCGCGAAACATGCCGGCCATATGGAACAACAGATGGCAGTGATAAGCCCACTGACCTCTGGCGTCTGCCGTCACTAGGTAGCTTATCCGTGCACCCGGTTGCACTATAATGGTGTGCTTCTTGGGTAAACGCATGCCATCGCCGGTTTCCAGCTCGCTCCACATGCCATGCAAGTGCATGGGGTGGTTCATCATAGTATCGTTCACGAAAGTGATACGAATACGCTCGCCGTACTTAAATTTAAGTGGCTGGGCTTCGCTATATTTAACGCCGTTGATGGACCACATATAACGGCCCATGTTGCCGGTGAGGTGCAATTGAATCTCTCGACGGGGTTCTCTTTTGTCCTGGGTTTCATACAGGTTAAATATATCGGCGTAGGTCAGAACCTTGCGCCCCTGTTTGTAATGATCGCGCAAACCGACCCCAGGATCATCCAAGCGAAATTGCGGCGAGGCGGCGCGGGCATCTATGTGGGGGCCAAACTCCTGAGGCACATGCACGATTTTTTCACTGGAACCAAAACCTACTTTGCCGGTGCCAAATTTTACTTTTTTGGCCTTCATGGCACCCATAGCCATACCACCCATGGCCATCTTGGAGTGATCCATACCGTCCATGTTCATCTTGGAATGATCCATGCCGCCCATGTTCATCTTGGAATGATCCATGCCGCTCATGTCCATGCCCATGTCGGCGTGGGTCAAAACAGGGGCCGGGTCCATGGCAGGTATGTCTGCTGTTAATGCCATATGAGGGGTCAGGGTGCCGCGGGCATAACCGCTGCGATCGATGGCCTGGGAAAATACGCTGTAGGCCATGTCATCTTTGGGTTCCACAACTACGTCATAGGTCTCGGCCACCCCAATGCGAAAATCATCCACGGTGATCGGTTCTATGTGTTGGCCGTCGCTGGCCACCACCGTCATTTTTAAACCCGGAATAGACACATCGAAGAAGGTCATGGCAGAGGCGTTGATAAAACGCAGGCGTACCTTTTCGCCCTTCTTAAACAGGCCTTTCCAGCCGGTGTCCGGGGTTTGGCCGTTCATTAAAAAGGTATAGGTGAAACCGGTGACGTCGGAAATGTCATTGTCCGCCATGCGCATGCTATTCCACATGCTGCGCTTGCTCCAGGTCTTGTCCACCCCGTCCCGTTTAATGTCCGCCCACAGATCCCCCACGGTGCGTTCACTCTTGTTGTAATAGTCGCCAGCCTTTTTTAATTTGGCGTAGATGTCATCCGGGTCTTCGTCACTCCAGTCGGACAATAACATCACGTAATCGCGGTCGTAGCTGAAGGGTTCGGGTTCTGCGGCATCGATGACGATGGCGCCGTACATGCCGGTTTGTTCCTGGTAACCCGAGTGGCTGTGGTACCAGTAGGTGCCGCTTTGTTGTACATCAAACTGGTATTCAAAGGTCTCGCCGGGTTTGATGCCGTCGTAACTTAAACCGGGAACACCATCCATGTTGCTGGGCAAAATTAGGCCGTGCCAATGAATGGAGGTGTCTTCGGCCAAATGGTTGGTGACGCGCAATGTGACGCGCTCACCTTCTTTCCAGCGCAAAGTAGGCCCGGGCACACCGCCGTCGATGGTATTGGTGAGTACCTGCTTGCCGGTGAAATTCACGTGATCGTATTTAATGTGCAAATCAAAGCTTTTACCGCGCAAGGTGGCAGGTTCATGCATTGTCTTATGGCCAGCTGCCAGCGCCTTGTTCGATAGCGGCAGGGTGGAAATAGCCGCTACGGCAGAGGCGCCCAATACAAATTTGCGACGTGTTAGCGCCATATTGCCTGGCCGAATTACGTTACTTGCTGTTGTTTTAGATAGTTTCATTTTCACTTACCCCCTGCTTACTCTTTAAAATTAAATTGGGGTTGGCCTGACGATTAATCTTTGTGTATGTGGAGCTACTACCGTCCTGCATTAATAATAGTACTTGGTAGGGTAAAAACTTATTTTTTACCTCCATGCCCGGGCTGCCCACTGGCATACCAGGCACGGCCAAGCCTATGGCCCCTTGAGGCTTTTCCTTTAGGAAGCGAGCAATCACCTTGGCCGGGATGTGCCCCTCAAATATGGTGTTGTCCGCAGATACCGCGGTGTGACAAGAGCGGTATTGTTTGCCTATGGAGAATTGCTCTTTGATGGCAGACAAATTGTTGCTGTTTTGGGTTTCAACCTTAAAGCCCTGTTGTTGCAGATGGCCCACCCACTTCTTGCAGCAGCCACAGGTGGCACTTTTGTAAACCTTAAGTTGGGGGCTGCTGACAGCCGCTTGTTGGTTCATTTGTTCGTGCTGGCCGTGATCGCCAGATGCATTGGTGGTGGCACTGAAGGCCAATACCATGGACAGTAAAAAGGCGTTTAGATAGATGATGTTCATAATCACTCTCAAAAAATAACAATGTGCGAGTGTTTAAAACACAGGCAATTTGTATAAAATTTTTATGGGAGTGCTAATACTGGTGGTACGACTCCCGCTAACTTGTCTTTTAAACTACCCAATGGAGGGCAATAAAAAGACGTAACTATTTTGTGTTAGCGGGTAATAGGAGGGCGGTACAAAGATCCAGAACGGGACAACAGGGCCAGATCGGGTAATGGGGTTTTTATGAGAGAGGGTTGTTTTAACGATAACAGATCTGATGACAAGGACGCGTTGGAAGAACAAGCCCCCAGACAGCAATCACAATTCTGGTCACATTCGTTAATGGTTTGAATATCGTTTGTGTCCATATCAGCACAGTGGCTTGCCGCATTCATAGTGTGTGAAGGATGTTTGTCATCTTCCATCTGGCAAGACATGACGTTGCTCGCTACCGCTTGGCCAAACAGGCTTAGCAGCAACAGCAAAGTGCTTAATCTTTTGATGGTAATGGACAACATGTTTAAACCTGTGTCTTGAATAGTGACTTTATACCAGACAAATTCTCACGGGCAAAGTTTGAAATAGTAAAGATTGGTAAGGCCATTCCTTCCATTTCAAACCTTAGAGATACTCTAATCTTGACCAAATTTCATGCGGGGACCAGTAATGGCAGGCATTTTGGCCTGTTTGGCCTTTTTCCATTGAGGGCGC
>MAAA01025601.1_pt1 | contig 15162 bp, 14 predicted proteins | sample 1115971 | NCBI WGS metagenome assembly MAAA01 (sample SAMN04961123, study PRJNA320927) | seawater metagenome | isolation source: sample BD02T6 sea water enriched with oil for 6 days | place: USA:Gulf of Mexico | collected 2013-07-27 | reverse complement strand
AGAATCGACAGAGCTCAAAGAGCACTCCTAATAAATACTATAAAGCCGGAAGTTTACCGATTGGGACAGGGAAAAACTACACTAATAGATGAAAAAACGTGAGTAATGCTAAGGAAAAGCGGTCAGTGAGAATGGGTTGCCATTAAAGCTCGTCTATTTCCCCTAAACCCTGACGCGTGACCACGTATTCGTCACCTGTCATGTCCACCACAGTGGTGCTTTCTAAACCGCAATAACCACCATCTATCACTAGATCTACCGCGTGCTGCAAGGTGTCACGGATATCATAAGGGTCCGACATAGGCAGCTCTTCATTGGGCATAATTAGCGAGGTCGTCATGATCGGTTCCCCTAATTCAGCCACTAATGCATTTACTATGGCGTTCTGGGGCACACGAATACCAATGGTGCGCCTTTTAGGGTGCATCAAGCGCCTAGGCACTTCACTGGTGGCATTCAGGATAAAAGTATAAGCACCAGGGGTATGGTTTTTAAGCAGCCTATAAGCGGTATTGTCGACTTTTGCATAGACACTAATATCGCTTAAATCCCGACACATCAGCGTGAAATTGTGCTTGTCATCTAATTTACGCAATTGCTTAATGCGGTCGACGGCTTTTTTATCATCCAAGTGACACGCAAGTGCGTAAGCTGAATCAGTGGGTATCACCACTAAGCCACCTTTACGAAATATTTCAACTGCTTGCTTTATGAGTCTTAACTGAGGGGTTTCAGCATGTATCTGAAAGAATTGGCTCATACTAACCTTAATTTGATGAGGGCACCTTTTAGAAGTGTAGCAGGCGACAGCCAAAGGCCGTCATCACTGCCAGTGACTCCATACAGGCGTTAACTGACTGGGCATATTGGGAAAACGTCCAAGCTCAGTCCAGGGTTTAGGCCCATGAAAATCACTGCCTTGACTGGCCAACATGCCATACTCTTCACACAGCTCGCTCACACGCTGAGTGAAGCTTGATTCCATAGTGGAGGTCACGACCTCAACACCTTTACCACCGGCTTGAGTAAACGCATTCAACAGCAATTTAAGTTTTGTACGCGTTAATTTATAAGAGTCTGGGTGTGCTAACACGGCCACCCCACCCGCTTGCACAATCCACTTTACCGCTTCCTCAAGATCAGGCCATAGCGCCTTTACATCTCCAGGTTTACCAGCTCCAAGGTACTTTTTAAACGCCTGAGCCATGTTAGTTACTTTACCCATGTCAATGAGTGCCTGTGCAAAATGAGGACGCCCTAGCTGCCCGCCATTTGCAATGCGCTTAGCCTCATCTAACACCCCAACAGCCCCTTTTTTTTCAAGACGTTCGGCAATTGTTATGGCGCGGTCCTCACGGCGCTGCTCCTGTAAAGCCACCGCCGCTAGCATGCCTGGGTGAGTTTCATCAAAACCCAGACCCACTATATGAATGCCCATGCCATTGTGGACACAGGAAAGTTCGATACCGTTAATGATCTCAATGTCGTACTTTTGAGCCTGTAGCTTTGCCTCAGCCAAACCTGACAATGTGTCATGATCGGTTAAGGCCAGCATGCCCACACCCATCTCAACCGCTCTATCCACCAAATCGCTTGGGCTTAGCTGGCCATCACTGCATAAACTATGACAATGAAGGTCAGCTAAGACACCTGTGGCAGGGCTTAAAGGGTTACTGTTCAACGATAATATCCTCAAAGCTTAAACCGGTAAGTTTTCGAATACTGCGAAACAGATAAAACATGGCAATCATCATTACTATGGTGGCCGGTACGGATATCACCGGGAAGCTAAGCGCCATCATTTTACCAAGCTCTTCATTGAATGCGGCAGTACCCGCTGGACTCACCATGATCCACTTGGCTAAAACGTAATTTAAAAACGAAGACAAGAAAAACGAGGCCGCCACTAACCACGTGGCAATTTTTAGTGTGCGCTCAAAAGCCTCTTCACTTTTATGCTCCTGTAAAGCCAGTGCAATGCGAGGAACTTGTAAAATTTTATCGTTATAAAGAAACGTTTTAACCAGAGGAAAGCGGGTTTTTAATGAAAATAGCGTCACTAACCCCAAAATACCTGGAATGGCGGCTTCTTTGATGGCGATGTATTTTGGGTCTAACTCTAGCAGGCTGATCCCACCAGTGAGTGCAATACTCACTACGCCCAATACAGAAAACATGTTGACTTTATTCGCTCGCCTAAAATCATATAGGCCATACAAAATTGGGAAGGACAAAGCAATAATAACCGCCCATTTAGTACCATTGGCTTGATATTCACTGGCTAAGGAGCTTGCAAACTGCAGATCTAGTTGCTGTAACTGGCCTAACAACCAAGCACTTTCGCTGCCCTTCATTAAAATAAGGGTTGGAATCACAATGTTAAGCAGCAAGTTTGCTAACATACTCTCGCGTTTCACCGATGGGGTAGCCTGTTTGGCTGAAGTATCACTTAAACTCATGTGCGCACATTCAATTAGTATTTCCCCCATTTTAAGGGATGTTTAAGGGAAGTCGAGCACGGATTGGCCTGTTTGAGCAGCTTAGGACAAATATCACACGATCAATGCAAAGATTCACGCAACGTAGGCTTGTCGGGTTGGCTAAGAAGGCCATTCGCGGTAGCATTGCTTGCAATAAATAAACTAATAAGTTATTCACCATGTTATATGCCATCATCAGCCAAGATGTTGAGAACAGCCTAGAAAAACGTCTCACTGCCCGTCCTGCTCACGTTGAACGGTTACAGCAGCTAAAGCAACAAGGCCGCCTAGTTTTGGCAGGGCCTCATCCGAGCATAGATAGTGCCGATCCCGGTGCCGCTGGATTTACAGGCTCGCTAGTGGTGGCTGAATTCAACTCATTAGCTGAAGCACAGAGCTGGGCTGATAACGACCCTTATATCGCTGCAGGCGTATACGAAAGCGTTAACGTGAAGCCGTTCAAGAAAGTGCTGCCGTAAGTCGCTACACTTTACTTAACCGTTTAAAATAAAAAGATTCTAATAAAAATCAACACAGGGATATAAATGTGAAAAGCATTACAATTTTTCTACTTAGTCTTTTAGTCATCTCCCCCACTTTGGCTGAAAAACGCTATGTGAGCGACGTATTAATTATTAATCTACGTACCGGCCCTGGCAACGACTTTAGAATCCTAAAGGGTTTAAGAAGTGGTACCCACTTAGAATTCATGGAGGAAAATATTGAAAAAAAATTCACAAAAGTAAAAACCGATAAAGGCCTAGAAGGCTGGGTACCGACTCGCTTTATGTTAAAAGAGCCGATTGCTTTTGAAAGATTAATACTGACACAGCGCGAACTAGATAAAACCAAGTTAGACCTGAGCGAATTAAAAAAGAAGCACAGCGATACTAAAAAACAGCTGGCATCCACCAACCGAGACAGCAAAACGCTTAGCAGTGATAAGAAAAAACAAGCAAAAGAATTAGCCTACATTAAAAAAGTGAGCGCTAACGCCATTAACCTTGACAGTAAAAACCAGCAGTTGATGGAGCAAAGCGAGCAACTAAAAATAACCGTTGACACTTTAAGAGCCGATAACGAACGCCTACAAAGCAGTAAAGATTTAAACTACATGCTACTAGGTAGTATGTTAATTCTATTAGGATTATTTTTAGGATGGTTATTGCCTAAAATTTCAGCCAAGCGCGGCGACGGCTGGGCATAATTTAATGTAAGAAGCAGTTTTTCTGCTTCTTACTTTTTTCATTTATAGGAATCAGCATGCGCAATATTGCCTCAGCACTGTTAATCTTTTTTAGCACCCTCACCTTTGCACAAGACCCTGCTACCCCACTCGCCGAAGTGGCAAAGCCCTATGTAACCATTCAAACAACGCAAGGTGACATAGTACTAGAGCTACACCCTCAGCAAGCGCCTATTACGGTAGCCAACTTTTTGACCTACATAAAGGATGGCTACTATAAAGGCACTATTTTTCACCGAGTGATTAAAGACTTTATGATTCAAGGTGGCGGTTTCACCGAGTCAATGACAAGAAAAAGCACACAAGAAGAAATTAAGAACGAAGCAGACAACGGTTTATTTAATAATCGCGGCGCTATCACTATGGCTCGCACCGCTAAAGTAGACAGCGCCACTAGCCAATTTTTCATCAACCTTAAAAGCAATTACTTCTTAAATCATGGTCATCGAGACTTTGGTTACGCCGTGTTTGGCAATGTCATTAGCGGCATGAGTGTAGTGGACACCATTGGCCTAAGTGAAACGGGCCGAGTCAAGGGCATGGGCGACGTACCAGTAAAGCCTATTATCATTACTGACGTGACGGTTAGCTACAGCAAACCATAACCCTTTTTTAGTCCAGCAAGGCCACCCTTGCTGGACCCTTTACAGATTACTTATGATACAGCCTGCACATATTCACTTCTCTGACGGCGTTGCATTTTCCGAAGATTTTAACGATTATTATTTCTCTAGGCTTAGCGGCATAGAAGAAACGCGTTATGTTTTTCTTGAAAACAGCCAACTGCCTAAAAGATGGCACGAGCTTAAAAATCATCACTTCAGTATTTGTGAGACAGGGTTTGGCACAGGTTTAAATTTTTTGTGCACTTGGGATTTATGGCTTAAAAATAGTCAACCCCATGATCAACTGCACTTCATTAGTGTTGAAAAACACCCTATAAAAAAAACTGATTTACAAAAAATACTCAACCATTGGCCCGAATTTTCAGCACTCAGTGAGCAATTATTAATTCAATACCCTCCTATGGTGGCTGGCTGGCATACCTTACACTTTCAACCTAACCCGCAACGGGGCACGATTACACTACAACTTTTTTTTGGTGATATAGAGAGCTGGCTGCCGCAAATTCAAGGGCCGATTGACGCTTGGTTCCTAGATGGGTTTGCCCCTACAAAAAACCCCGACATGTGGCACGATACATTATTCCTTACTATGGCTAAGCTCACCCGTGCACAAGGCACTGCCGCTACTTTTAGTGCCGCCAGCCAAGTAAAACACAACTTAACCGCCGCCGGATTTAGCATTGAAAAAACCACCGGCTTTGGTAAAAAACGTGAAATGGGCAAAGCCGTACAGACCTTCAGCAATGGCCCACAGGCCCCTTTTTATATTGACAACCCACCTTGGTTTGACACACCTGTCATCGATAATCACGAATTAAACAAAAATACAGCACTGGTAATTGGTGGCGGAATTTCAGGTTGCAGTACTGCTTGGGCATTAGCAAAACGGGGCTGGAAGGTTAAAATACTGGAGAAACAGTCAACCCTTGCCAGTAAAGCCTCTGGCAATACCCAGGGGGTGCTATACGCCAAATTAGCCAGCAATTTAAATCCCCACAGCCAGTTTTATTTAGCCGGCTATTTGTACAGTTTAAATTTACTAAATTCGCAACTAGATCGCGAACACTGGGATGATTGCGGTGTATTGCAACTGGCACTCAGTGATAAAGAATTTAATCGCCAACAATCGTTTTTAAAGAATAATGATCTCAGTGACGTTATTGTTGAAGTAAACCGCCAACAAGCCAGTGAGCTTGCAGGTGTTAACATTGAACACTCGGGCTTATTTTTTAAAAAAGGCAGCTGGGTATACCCTAAACACTGGTGTGAAGCGCTGATCAAACATGAAAATATAGAAGTCATATACAACACGCACATCAAACAACTGGCTCAAACATCAGAAAATAGCTGGCAAGCTACAAACCAACATGGACAAACCTTTAATGCCAAAGTAGCCGTGGTTTGCAATGCCTTACAAAGCTTAGAGTTTGATATGTTAGATTTTTTACCACTGCAAGGCATTCCCGGACAAATCAGCACTGTTGAAGCTAAATCGCTGATCCTAAAAACCATTTTATGCGGCACTAATTATGTAACCCCAACACTGAATGGTGAATTAAATTTTGGTGCGTCATTTAGGGTTAACAGTGACGATACCAGTGTATTGCAAAGTGAGCACAGCACAAACTTAAGCAACCTGCACAACAGCTTTCCAGGTGTTGCCCAACAACTAAGCGGCAAAGAACAGTTGAAAGGACGCACTTCAGTACGCTGCACAACACAGGATTACACTCCTATTGCAGGCCCAGTGTGTGACGCCGCATTATTTAATGAGGAGTTCAAGGCACTTAAAAAAAGTAAAAAATGGCGGTTTTATAATCCAGCCCCATTCTTAACAGGCTTATATGCCAACCTTGGGCATGGCTCCCGCGGGTTAACTTCTGCGCCAATTTGCGCAGAATTAGTGGCGGCTCAAATTAACAATGAACCCTGGCCCATGCCAAAAAAGCTGGCGCAAATTGTGAGCCCAAATCGATTTTTGGTGAAGGGGTTAATTAGCTAATCATTGGCAGCTTTATCGCGACCATAAGGACAGTTAGGCAAGACATAGTTTTTCGCGGTGAAGCGGTTTTCACGAATAGCCCGCATAGTCTGCTCTATCTGTTTACACTGCTCCCGAGTTTCAGCCAGCTGACTTTGCAGCTCTTGCGTACACGAAAACAACTCCTTTATAACTTTGCGAAATTTGTAGTCCTGCAGATGAATCATTTCCCCTTCCCCTGCTAAAGCATTTATTCTAGCTATATTCAGATTAGCCCTGAATTGGGGGAAGACGCTAGTAGAAGTACAAATTAGACTAAAAGGGGCGAAAAAACTCGCATTTGAGCATTATGATTTATCTATAAAAGAAGAATAACGCAGAAGAGAAGGCTTAATTAAAGCCTGATTTTAGCTGCTCTTTAAGCATAAGCCCAACTGACTGACTGTCATGGTCAAATACGATAAGGACCTCTCCTTGCTTAATTTGAGCCAATACCTGCTCACACTTTTCTGCAAATGATGTTTCAATCAGGCCATAATCAGTACCCTCTCGATTCACAAACTCCTCTAAAACCCCATACAGAGCATCCTTACTCAGCTTTTCAAAGGGTATGAGGGTATACAGATCACTTTCGGTCATAAATAACTCATGAGATTACTGATTTAGAAGCGTCAAACTACTTTAAAAAAGCGGCTTCACGCTCCCATTCACATTTAACCCTTAATTCGCCGCTGTTCGGCGTATGACAACCCACACGTGTAGGCTCCCAATTAAAGGTATGCTTGCCGCTTAGCTCGGTCTCTAAATGCACTGTGGCACTGACCCAGTACATCTGTTTAAGCAGGTCTTCAAATTTTTCCATCCACAATTCCCACTCGTACTCCACTGCACGGTACGATGCGCCAAAATGAATGACTTGAGTATGGTAAGAGCCACTAAAGATATCCATACCAGGCAATGTAAACATATCACCACACAAAAATGGGGACGCAGCGTCAAACGATTGAGGTAAGTCCAACAAACAGCCACCATTCACCATGCGGCGATGCTGCGCATCTTGCTCGGGGGGCATGGCAATGTCTTTTATGATGCCGTAAACAATTGATTCCTGATCCACCAGGACATCCTTCTACAAATTATAAGCGATAAAAAATAATGCTCACCACAAAACTAAACTGCTTATGTGGTCGCTTCCATTGTCACCCTAAAGGGCTTTTAAAACCAATTATTAACCAAAAATTGAGCGCCAATAGCGATGTTTATTTAACGCATCATCACAACCTTGTAGCTGGTTACGATACATATTACTGCGTTTTTCAACTTTGCGCGCCACCTTTAATAACCACGGTTTACCATTATAGGTTTTACGTGAAAACCCACCCTGCCCTTCGTGATAGGCCAAATACAAACTGTAAGCGTCATGCGGGCTGATTTTATTACGAGTGATACTCTTATTGTTATACCAACCAATGAAGTCTACCGCGTCTTCAAACTCATCGCGATCAGCCCCCCAGTTTTCAGTTTTACGCTGGTATTCATACCAAGTGCCATCTAGCGCTTGCGCATAACCAAATGCGCTGGAAGCGCGCCCCGTGGGGAATATCCACAAAAACCACTGCCAAGGGGGGCGAGCATCATCGACAAATTTAGATTCCTGGTGAATAAACGCCATCGTCACATGGGCTGGAATTTTCCAGCGTTCATAGACGCTATCAGCCGCTAAATACCAGTCAAAGTATTCATCGTATATTTCACATACGTTTTCAATATTTTTAGGCGGGTTAGTTGAGCAACCCACTAAAAATACCAACATAATAGACAGCATTAATTTTAGTAACATTTTAGCGCCCATGTTCAATGCCATGCTCTGCCAACAGAGCAATAAACGCCGCCTCATCCAATATTGCTATGTCTAAATCTTGTGCTTTTTTTAATTTTGAACCGGCTTTTTCACCCGCCACAAGCGCATGCGTCTTGGCCGAAACACTACCAGAAACTTTAGCACCCAAAGATTGTAAATACCCTTTGGCTTGATCACGCCCCATAAAGTTTAAGGTGCCCGTTACTACAAACGTTTTATTGGCAAGCGGCAATTGATCTTGACGCTTCACCTCAACTTGCGGCCAATGAACACCCGCATTTATTAACCCATCTATAACACCTTGATTATGCGGCTCACTAAAAAAGTTTAAAATATGCTGCGCTACAATGGGCCCTACATCCTGCACACTAATTAAAGAATCAAAATCAGCTTTAACCAAAGGGATAATATTCAAAAAATGATTTTGTAAATTATGCGCAGTGGTAATCCCTACCTCACGAATACCTAATGAGTACAAGAATTTAGCCAGTGTGGTTTTTTTACTTACTTCAATGGCCTGCAACAAATTCTTAGCTGATTTTTGCGCCATACGATCAATTTTAGCAACCGCATCTAGCTCTAAACTGTATAAATCCACAAACGAGTTAATTAAGTCTTCATCAACCAATTGCTCAACAATTTTCTCGCCCAAGCCATCAATATCCATAGCCTTACGGGACGCAAAATGCTTAATGGCTTCTTTACGCTGCGCGGCGCATACCAAGCCGCCACTACAACGGGCTATGGCTTCATCCTCTATACGCTCTATATGACTATCGCACACAGGACAACGAGTAAGCATTTCAATGACACGTGCATTCTCGGGGCGCCTCTCAATAATAACCCGTGCCAACTTAGGAATTACATCACCCGCCCTATGTATCACTACGGTATCGCCAATGCGCACATCTAAACGCTGAATTTCATCCATATTGTGAAGTGTGGCATTGGATACCGTCACTCCACCAACAAACACAGGTTTAAGGCGAGCAACTGGGGTAATAGCACCGGTTCGGCCCACTTGAAAGTCCACTCCTTCTAGAGTGGTCATTTCTTCTTGAGCTGGAAATTTATGAGAAATAGCCCAGCGAGGCGCGCGACTCACAAACCCTAAACGTTGCTGTAAAGAAATCTCATTTACTTTGAAAACGATACCGTCTATCTCATAGGGTAAATCGTTACGCCTTGCAGCAAGATGCTGGTAATAATTCATGCAGCCTTCTACACCCTGCACCACTTTAGATTCAGGGTTAATTTTAAAACCCCATCTAGAGAACTGATTCAAGATTTCGCTGTGTTTCGCCGGCATTTCTTGCCCCTCAACTCGCCCCAAACTGTAACAGCAAAACTCTAATCGTCGACTCGCGGCAATTTTTGAATCCAGTTGACGTAAACTTCCGGCCGCCGCATTTCTTGGATTTACGAATTCTTTTTCATTCATTTTACGAGCGGCAGCATTTAAAGAGTTGAAACTATTCTTAGGCATATACACTTCACCACGGACCTCTAATATTGGAGGGTGGTTTTCGCCTAACAGTTTCAATGGAATACTGGCAACAGTGCGAATATTTTGCGTAATATTCTCACCCGTACTGCCATCCCCGCGTGTAGCACCGCGAATTAATAAACCATTTTCATATAAAAGGCTCACCGCTATGCCGTCAAGCTTAGGCTCACAAGCGTACTCAATGGTGTCTGTTGACACTAAACGCTCATGGACACGTCGATCAAAGTCTTCCATATCCAGCTCATTGAACGCATTATCCAGCGACAACATAGCAACTTCATGAGTAACTTGTTCAAATTGACTTAACGGCACTGCACCCACTCTTTGCGTGGGTGAATCAATGCTTAGGAACTTGGGGTGCTGTACTTCTATTCCCTTTAGCTCATGAAATAAACGATCATACTCAGCATCGGGTAAAGCGGGGTTATCTAACACGTAATAGGCGTGGTTCGCTTGATTTAACAGCGCATGCAAAACAGAAACCCGATCTTCTATTTTAATAAGGTCGGTTGTTGCTGCGTTTTCTTTAGCGGAATCATCAAATAAGGAAGGCTGATCTGGAGACATTCTAGGACTCTAATTTGATTAATTATTGAATGCTATTTATTTAAAGGCATATGTTTACGAGTAAACTCTCGAACTCGGTTGCGATAATGCTCTAAAGTCTGAGGCGTCAAGTCACTGTGACTATCATCATATAAAGAAGCATTAAAGTTGCGAGCAAATACCAAAGCCACTTCCGACATAGCATCAAATGCTTCCATAGGGTTGTTGGGGCCGGGCAAACTCATGAACAAACTAATACCGGATGTCTCCATTTCATCCATGCTACTCATATTAAACGAGCCTGGCTTTAAAGCGTTCACGACACTGAATTGAATTTTCCCTTGAGCATTAGCCTGCTCAAAACGGTGAAAAATATCCATCTCACCAAAGCGCATATCGCAAGCCTTAAACACCTGAGAAATATCCTGGCCTTTCAAAAGCGGCTCTTTTTCCTTTAAAATGTTGATGACAATTATTTCCTGAGCCGCGGCTCGCTCAGCTAATTTCTCACCTACAGGATGGACTATAATTTCAGATTGTTGAGGCGCGGATTTTTCTTCAACTTCAAGACTCTCTTTAACCTGAGTAAATAAAGGATCTAACTCTGGCTCACTCACATCTATGGTTATGGGCTCTTCATTAAGGGCTATTTGTACAAATTCAGGTAAGTGTAATTCTTGTTGCTTGGGTGGATTTGACTCAACTTCACCACCCAGCTCTACCGGCTCCATCAATACTGGCACCGCTTGCTGGCCATCTAATAAAGACTCTATTTCAAGCTCCGGCTCTTTAACTTCTAGCACGGACTCAATAGTCGTTTTTGGTGGCTTTGCTGCTAATCCCTGATCAGGGTCCTTGACCTGTTTGAGTGGTTCCTCCTGCACGGACACAGACACAGACACAGGTTTAGATGTTTGCACATTAATTTTAGGGGCAACTTTTTTCTCTTCCAAGGGCACACGAATATCAACTAGGGCCGAATCATCTAACTCACCAACCGTAAGCTTTTCATCGCTAAGTTTTGCAATGAAATCGCTTTGCAGTAAGTCGTCAGCAATCTCTAAATCATCATAATCGGCACTGGAATACTCTTGCGAAGGGTCCGCCCCCTCACCATCTAATATATCGAGGTTATCCAACGATGAGCTATTACGTGATTCACGTACTCTTTTGATGCCATCCCACACTATAAACGTGATGACCACCAATCCAATCGCTAGGATAAAACTGTGTAAACTTATATCCATTGTGTGTTATTCAGTCTTTATATTAATTGAAAAATGTAAATAAATAGCACTACCCCAAACTTATTATCTGGGGTTAGTGCTCTGTCATCTCTACCGCTTCTTCCACGTTCACCGACACAATACGCGACACACCCGGCTCATGCATGGTCACACCCATCAATTGATGAGCCATTTCCATGGCAATTTTATTATGAGAAATATAAATAAATTGCACTTGCTCAGACATGGCATGCACTAGTCGAGCGTAACGCTCAACATTAGCATCATCTAGCGGCGCATCAACCTCATCCAACATACAAAACGGCGCAGGTTTCAGCCTGAAAATTGAGAATACCAACGCTATGGCAGTTAGGGCTTTTTCACCACCCGACAACAAGTGAATAGTACTGTTCTTTTTACCTGGAGGCCTTGCCATAATGGCCACCCCAGTATCCAGTAAATCATCCCCTGTAAGCTCTAAGTAAGCATGCCCACCGCCAAACACTTTTGGAAACAATTCATTAAGTCCTGAATTAATTTTATCAAAGGTCTCTTTAAAGCGAGTACGCGTTTCTTTGTCAATTTTTTGCATGGCATTTTCGAGTGTCGCCAGCGCTTTTTCTAAATCCAAATTTTGCTTATCTAAGTATTCTTTACGTTCAGACTGGGTCTTAAACTCTTCAATAGCGGCGAGGTTAATAGCACCTAGACGAGTAATACGCTGTTGAATCTGCTCAAGCTGCGCCTGACACGCCTCAATGCTGGCATCGTCTGAAAGCTCTTCCAATACTTTTTGCAACTCAAGCTCTTGCTCGGCTAGTTGCTCTTCTATACCACCACGGCGAGTGTGAATGGTTTGATATTGCATGCGACTTTGTTCAAGTTTAGAGCGAATGGCCTGCGCTGCCTGCTCAATATTATGACGTTTATTTTCAATTTCACGAATCTCTCCCTCCAGTAATTCTTTTTTACTGCGAGAGCTTGTCATCAATGATTCCACATCAAAACGTTGAGCCATCATCTCTTCGTATTGCATTTTCAGTTCTTCAACTGGGCTGTCCCCTTCATTTTGCTGCTCAAGCAATTGGGCCTGACGCTCATCCAGCTTTTGCTTTTGCTGATCATGGCGAACCATGGCATCGGCTAATGACTGCTTCTGATAATTAAGGGTTTGCACTTTAAGTTGCTGCTGGTGCGCATGGTCTTTTTGATGACGAGCTTGCTGACGCGCATTATCTAAAGCTTCACGATTTTGATCACGTTGTTGCAATAATTCTTCGCGTTGAGCGGTAAATGCTTCCATATCCTGCATGGCTGTATGCCACGTTAAACGGGTCTCTTGCAGGGTTTCTTGCTCGCTATCTTTTTGTTCTTTTTGCTCGGTAATTTCGCCTAATAACTGATTGCGGCGATTTAATTGCTGCTCTAACTGAACTTTTTCGGCGTGAATAGTGGATTTATGATCAGACAACTGTTGAGCCGCTTGAGTCACTTCTCGCTGACCCGTTTCACGTTGTTGCTCTAGGGTATTAATGCGTAAAGAAGCCGTTTCTAAGTCAGCATCAAGCTCTTCAACCAAAGCATCCAAGTCATCTTCAGTTTCAATTAACTCTAATAATTCTTGCTTACGCGCCAGCACACCCGCTTGATCGTCACCTGAGCGCTTCACTCGGATCCAGTTTTTGCCCAACCAAATACCGTCAGGGGTAATCACACTTTCATCACTGCCTAAACTTGCGCGCATTTGCATCGCGGCATTTAAATCATCTGCGGTGCGCACTTGATTCAACCAGGGTGCGTTTAAACCACTGACTTTTTGCGCTAACGACGCAGCCGGGGCAGTGTTTACTCCGTTATTATCAACAAGAGTAATCTGCCCTTTTGATAACTGCTCTAAACGTTGCACATACTGATCAATAGAGGGCAATACTACCGCTTGCAGCTGCTCGGCTAAAATTGTTTCAACTGCCAGCTCCCAGCCACTGTCTACCGTTAACTGATCGCACAGGCGCGGCATTTCATGCAACTGATTACTTTGCAACCATCGGCCCGTTTCACCATCGGTACCCAGTGCGGCTTGCTGCAGTGCCTCTAATGAGGCTTTACGACCCATTACAGTTTGTAATTGGCTGCGCGATTCATTCAGCTTCACACTTAATTGCTGTTGTTGTTCACGACTACTTTCTAACTGAGTTTGATATTGAGCCACATCCTGCATTTGCTGCTCAAGCTGCAATTCTTTTTCGCCCAACTCTTCATCTAGCATGGCCAATTGCTCTTCGGCCTCATCGCCAATATGCAATTCGTCTAATTCGTTTTGCAAGCGTACTAAACGTTGCTGCACCCGCGTAATATTTTGCTCAAACTGTTGAATTTTTGACTGACTTACATCGGCAATACGCTGTGGCTCAGCAGACTGTTCGTTAAAAGTATCCCATGCCAATTGCCAACTTTGCATGGATTCTTCGGCCGTAATCAAGTGCTCTTGGCCTGATTCTTCTTGGGCATTAAGCAATTCAGATTCAGGCTCTAACGCCATCAACTCTTCTTCTAGAGTTTCTAAGGTTAATGCGTCTGTTTCTTTTTGCATGGCCAGCTCTTCAAATGACTGGACCACTTCTTGTAAATCACCGTCTAACTGCAAAGAACGCTGACTTTGAAATTGTATGTTTTGCTCCATGCGACCAAGAGTACCGCCCAACTCATAAAACTGAGCTTGAATTTTTTCAAATGCGTCGGTCAAATCCACCAGCAAAATGCGTTTTTCTTCTACGCTGGTGTCCCCCTCCACTTGATTGGTAACCGCCTCTTCCAAGGACAATTCTTGCTCGGCAATCACTTGGTTAATCTGACTTAACTCAGTGTCCATCGTTCGCCAGCGCATGGCTAATAATTGCGCACGAGTTTGTCGTTCATCTTGTTTAAAGGCGGTGTATTTTTGTGCTGAATCGGCTTGACGTTGCAGGCGATTAATTTGGCGGCCCAGCTCTTCACGAATATCACTTAAGCGCTCTAGGTTTTCATTGGTGCGGCGAATGCGGTTTTCGGTTTCACGGCGACGCTCTTTGTATTTAGAGATGCCGGCCGCTTCTTCAATAAAAACACGCAATTCATCAGGCTTAGATTCAATAAGCTTAGAGATCATGCCCTGCTCTATAATCGCGTAACTTCTTGGGCCAAGACCGGTGCCTAAAAACAAATCGGTAATATCGCGGCGGCGACACTTAGTACCGTTTAAGTAATAAGTCGATTGGCCATCACGGGTAACTTTGCGCTTAAGGGATATTTCAGCGTATTGGGCATACTCGCCCACAAGCTTGCCTTCGCTGTTATCAAATAACAACTCAACCGTGGTTTGTCCTACAGGTTTACGCCCTACCGAGCCGTTAAAGATAACGTCGGTCATTGAATCGCCACGTAGGTTTTTAGCTGAGCTTTCGCCCATCACCCAACGTACGGCATCGATGGTATTGGATTTACCACAGCCATTTGGACCCACAATACAGGTTAAGTTTGTGGGAAAAGGAATTTTAGTTGGGTCTACAAAGGATTTGAAACCCGCCATTTTTATGGACTTTAGTCGCACACGTCGCCCCTTATAATTATTAGTGCTCTAGGGCATTCATCATGATATCAAGTAAATGGTTGCCATAATCCTGCATGGATTTTTCCACTAGGGCTATGTCGCG
>MAAA01014217.1_pt1 | contig 15197 bp, 10 predicted proteins | sample 1115971 | NCBI WGS metagenome assembly MAAA01 (sample SAMN04961123, study PRJNA320927) | seawater metagenome | isolation source: sample BD02T6 sea water enriched with oil for 6 days | place: USA:Gulf of Mexico | collected 2013-07-27 | reverse complement strand
AAGTTAAGCGCCAAAGGTTAAATCGCTCGATGGTTATGCAGTCAACAACTCCAGAAAACATTCAAAATGCTTTAAAGCCAGGCGCTCGCCGATTCTGTACCGCTCCTATGATGGATTGGCTCAGTTCAGAATAAAAAACGTATAAAATCAATAAGATGGGATATTAATTAATATCCCTGTCACACTTTTGTCACACCGAAAAGATATTTTACCCTACCGCAACCCAGCCAAACCCCCGTTACTTTCACGCCACCTCTTATGGCGTATCACGACTAGTGAAGCAGTGGTATTGGTGTTGCTTGCAACAGGACGTTGAAAACAATAGGCCACAAGTTTGACACAGACTAGTTTTGACTGAGGGCCCAACTGAAGAGAGAGCTCTTCGCACAAGCATTACACCTAGCGCCCTCTGGTATGACATAGAATGTAGAAAAACACCTGCCTATCATGGTTAAGCATTTAATACAGACAGCTATTTTCGGGTTCATCTATTGATACAAGGCATCTAATGTTCTTTCAAACCCAATTAGTACACCCTGCAAACCCATTACAATAAAGAACCAAGAGTAGGCCCTTATAGCTTGTATTCACATGCGACTTAACAGGCTATAATTTATGGCGTTTTATCATTAGCATATACAGGTAATTCACCAGATATGAAAAGACTCGTCATAGGCCGGCACCCATCGGCAGACATTTATATTCGATCTGATTACCTATCCTCAAAACATGCTGAAATCACTCTAATAGACCCACAAACTCTCACTTTTTCAATAAAAGACCTGGATAGCACCAACGGTACCTTTATTAATGGCGAGCGTATCACTGGTGGAACGTTTGGCTTTGGCGATGTAGTGACGCTGGGTGCTTATAGGATTGAAGCTCTCGATTTCTTAGGCCATTTTGTGCAGGTAAAGGAAAATAGCAGTAAAAGCACGTTTTTCACTCAATCCCTGGCGCTTAAGCTAGTGGGCTTATGTATTGCCCTGCTATTTGTCATTTCTGGATTTAGCCTATTAGTCACACCTGAGTATTTCCTGGCACTTCTAGCAACTTTTACCCTGATAATGCTATCGATAAAAATATCGATAGAAGTAGCCAACGCAATTCACAGAAGAGCCAGTCAAAAGTTATTCTTCCAGTCCAAGGTCGATGAGCTAGCGAGTATCTCTAAGAAATATAAGCAAGAGTTAGATTTCCAAAAAAAGGCGGAGAAATACGTCTGGCAGGGATTTAGAAAGTTCAAGATTGCCAGCAAGGTTCAAGAAAACAACTCGATCACTTCATTCTATCTTCAACCACATGACGGGCAGCCGATTCCTACCTTTAAACCAGGCCAGTATTTGACCTTCAAATTAAACCTGGGTGGTGAACAAAAGCCGCTAACGCGCTGTTACTCATTATCCTGCGGCCCAAATTCTGATTACTATCGAGTATCCATTAAACGCGTTCCGCCCTCAAAACCTGAGTTACCGCCAGGCCGTGGCTCCAACTACTTCCATGATAGCTTGCATCCTGGCGATATTATCGACGTGAAAAATCCTTCCGGTGGTTTTTTCCTAGACACAGAGAAGCCACACCCCACGGTATTACTCGCTGGCGGCATAGGTATCACCCCAATGTTATCCATGCTGGAAACATTGGTAGAGCTTGAAGCCACGCAACCCATATGGTTATTTTATGGCGTGCGCAACCAGGATGAACTCATTAAATTCAAGCACATACAGTCATTAACCAGTAAATACGACAATGTAAATCTGTGTATTTGTTTCAGCAAGCCAAAAGAAAGCGACGTATTTGGTGTTAATTACCATCACAACGGCAGAGTATCTGTTTCATTATTCAAGGAAAAACTAGGCTCGAATAATTTTAAGTTTTATCTCTGCGGTCCAGGCCCCTTCATGAGTACCTTAACTGATGATCTCATTGCTTGGGGGGTGCCAAAAGAAGATGTGCACGGCGAAGCCTTTGGCCCTTCCAGCGTGAAGAAAACGCCACCAAAAGGTGAACAAAAACAAGTCGAAATCGAATTCAAAAAGTCAGGTAAAAAAGTTAAAGGAAGTGATGGTGAGAGCATTCTGGAAATAGCAGAATCTGCCGGTATCGAACTTGATTATGGCTGTCGTGCCGGCTCTTGCGGAACTTGCGAAACCGCAGTCGTGAGTGGTGAGGTACACTATGACGACGAAGTAGATTATGAAGTGAGCCCGGGTTGCTGTTTAACATGCATGGCAAGCCCCAAGCATTCATTAGTAATTGACGCTTAGGGGCATCTATGAAAAATTACAAGGTGCTTAAAAAGCAGAAGAAGCTTGAAAAAAAGTATGATGCATCCATGCAGATGGGTGATGTGGAGAAAGTTTTAAAGACAAAAATATTCAAGACTTTACAACAAGAAGCAAGCCTCAAGAGTATCGACCTTAAAAATCTATTATTTATGGAGTCGCGCTTAATTCGCTTTGATACAGGCGAAGCCATATATAATCACACAGATTACGGTAACTCCTGCTTTGTTGTTCTTTCCGGCGAGATCCAATCCTATATACCCCAGAGAAATCCCCATAATAGCTCAACAAAACAAAAAAAGAATTCTGTATTCTCGTCCCTGGCGCAAATTTTTGACAAACACACCAATTCCGAAATACGTGACATCAGCTCTTATATGAGCAACACCGACTTGTCATATAGCGTTAGTGGCGATGCTATTATTACCACCGACAAGAGCCAACTGATTGAAGACCAGCTCTATGGCACCGCAGATATTTTTGGTCATATATCTGCCATATCGAGAACAGCTAGATACGAAACGTTAATCGCCACACAAAGAACTGAATGCATAGAGCTAAAATGGCAGGCGTTGCGCGAAATTAATAAATTTAGTCGTTTTATGAAACAAAAAATAGATCATGACTATAAAAATCATGGTCTGGCGCATTTTTTACGTACCTTGGAACCTTTTTCAAACCTGGCAAACGAGCAGATTTCCGAGTTGGTAGATAACATCAAGATTGAACACTATGGCAACCCTGATTGGAATATTAACCTAAGAAAAGCCCGTAAGGATGCGGACTCCGATTTAAATCTAGCACACACCCCAATAGTGAAAAAGGGTGACTATTTCGAGGACATACTTGTCATAAGAAGCGGTTTTGTCAAACTAGACCTCAATACTGGTCCAAGCTATATGACGTCTTCACAGATAATTGGCTTAGATGAAAACATCACCAAGACCCACGCCGAATTTGCAATTGACTCTATATTGTTTAGCGAAGTCCTGCGCATTCCAAAAAAAATAATGTTGAAATTTAATATTACGAAAGCAAACACCTATAAAAGTATTGCCGACAAATCTGCAAGCCTGAATAAACTATATGGTGAAAACCTGTTTACCACGGGCAGAAAAAGCATGTTAATTAATCTTGATAAATGCACCGAATGCGATGACTGTGTAACAGCATGCGCTTCTGCCCATGGGGGCAGCCCCAGATTCACCAGGCAAGGACCACAAGTTGCCAACTTCATGGTGGCCAATGCTTGCATGCACTGTAAAGACCCGGTTTGTACCATTGGCTGTCCCACTGGAGCAATACAAAGAAATAGCGCTGATGGCTCAATAATTATTAACGATCAAACCTGTATCGGATGCTCCACCTGTGCCAATGCTTGCCCGTTTGACAATATCAAGATGACCAATATTGTAGATGAAAATGGAAATAACCTTGTCGATGAAAACCACAGCCCCATTGTGAAAGCCACAAAGTGCGACCTTTGTTACCAACAAAGTACCACCCCTGCTTGTGAATATGCTTGTCCCAATGATGCATTAAAAAGAATAGACATCGACGCTGACAGCAAGAAATTAAAGTATTGGATATAACATTGAATTACCTTAAATATATTATTACGGTGGCAGCCTCTGTTGCTTTTGCCCTATCCATAAATTTTCTAGTAAACCTGTATGCCACTACTTCGAAAGATATTTATGAGGGATGGATACTAACAGGTACAAGTGCCCTATTACTTCTGCTCTTAATAAGAAAAAGAGTATCTACACTGGCCATTGGACGTGTATACACTTGGGTATCCCTGCACACATTCTTGGGGCTGGTGGTGTTTTTTATCTTTAATCTAAGTCATGCACGACACGGTATGCCAGGCGGGAGTTTTGAACCCTCTCTTTATTTAGGTTTTCAATTTACCCTTATCAGTGGCGCAGCACTCATTCTCTACAATCGGTATTTGCCAAAAACCTTGTCTAAAAAATACGGACAAAACAGAGCTCCCTTTGGCGCTTTAATTTCATTTAAAAATGAACAAGAAAGAGAAATCATTTCTTTAGGGTTAAAAGCCCCTGGCCTGGGATTAGAACCTGAATTAATTAGCCTATTAGCAGAATCCGAAGTTTTAATAACCCGTGCTAGTAAAACTGGAATATCATTATTTATACACGCCAACAAGCAAAACAAACACTTAAAGACATTAATATCCGAATTTAATAAACAGGCCATTTGCTCTTTTAATGACTCGTTAGTCGGCGCTTGCATGAAGGTAATAAATACCAATTTACAGCTCATGGACCAGGCAAAACAAAAACTGCTACTGAGCACACACATCCTGGTAGCTCTTATTAGTTGTGTATTAGTGCTAATACACATCCTTACCATTTACCAATTTACCGGGGCTTAAGATGATTTATAAAAAAATAAATTTCCGAAATCATCGCTATGATAGGCCTACAGCAAAATACTGCTGTGGTGAGCAGTGTGCTAGCCCGTGCAACTCCGGCCCGTCTGACAATGGAACCTGCCCAGGTACTACAGAGTGCATCCCGTTAAAAGAAGGTGACAGATGGCTGTGTTCTCGCTCACCCAAAGCCTGCGAACAAGGTCCGACCCCCTCGGGTGAATGCTGCAAATCGGTAAGGTGCATTCCTCAAAAAAACTATCGTTACCAGCGCAAGCGTTACCTGCTCTGGGCATTTTCTTTTTTTGTGCCCGCTATTATTCTTGTGCTCATTTTTAGCAGCGATGACTTCTTATCCCCGGGCCCAATTCATTCAAAGCACCAGGCGATTACGGGCATGGAATGCTCATCATGCCACGTTAATGAAGATACTGAGTTTAGCTCAAACTTAATATATCAAAACGTTTCTGCCACTGGTTGTATCAACTGCCATAGCGCTCAACACAAAAGTGGGAGCATACACAGTGATAATGCTTTAAGTTCAAGCCAGCCCCTGCAGTGCGCCTCATGCCATAAAGAGCATAATAACGCTCTATCCGACGCCCATAAGAGTGCACAGTTGTGTACAAACTGCCATGCTAGTGATTCCCACAACAAAGCTTCTATTTCACTGGATAATGACACCACCAATAATAGTATTCAATTTAGCCACAATAACCATTTCAACAAATATTTTATCTCTACAAAAAGTAACGAATTTACTGATACCTCATGCAAGACTTGTCACGATGAGCAAACACAGTTAATACGCAATAATGTCTTCATTGAGACCTGTCAAGGCTGCCATAAAAAGGATACCTTGGCGTCAAGAAACAGTACGCTATTTATCTCTATTCCCGACATAGACATTGATACGCTAATAGCCAACAATATTCACATTGGCGCATGGCCCAGTGAACTAATTTCAGAAAGTTTTACAGATGCCACCTTAGCTAAATTAAAACAAATCCCAGAGTTACAAGCGATCATCCAAAAAATTACAGATGAAGAACTTGATCTAACTGACTTAAGTGAAATAGATAAGGAGCAATTATTACAAGTTCAGGCATTAATACTGGCTTTCAAACGATACCTGCATGACATCAACACAATCGCCATCACTGGTTCGCAAAAGACTGCCAAGTACGATCTAAGACAATCGACCTTAAGCGAGTTAATTCGCCTATCATTCCCTAAATTGGATGACGAAGTAGCTGCCATTGAAAATGGCCAAGTATATGTAACTGAGCGTCATGACATTCCAATATCGCATGGGGTAAATAGTAATTGGAAATTAGCTGATGGCATCATATCTCTTCAAGCCATCAGCCATAAAGACCCATTTATTGGTAATTGGGCCAGTGCGATCAATAAAGGTGAATTCATAAATGCCACCGACAGTTTAAAGGACCAGCTATTTTCCAAGGAATCAGGGGTATGCCAAAAATGTCATACCACAAACACACTAGGCCACATAGATTTTCAGCAAGGCACACCCACTAGAGGGGTTTTGTATGACCACTCATTACACAGCCAGTTTTCCCAACAAAGCTGCAGTGATTGCCACGGTGCGACTAATCAACATGAAAACCAAGAAAATTCAATTAGCCAATGTTTGACATGCCACCAAGAGAAAGAAGTAAAACTTGAGTGCAATACCTGCCATATATATCATTATGAACACTAATTTTTAATCATATAGATGTATTTGAGCACAGACTGCTTAATCACCATTACATATAAATAGAGGCTTTCAGTGCACTCAATTTCAATACCCGGCTATTCCATAGAAAAGCAAATAGGCCAAGGTGGTATGGCTACCGTTTACCAGGCAAAAGAAGCCAAGCTAGAACGCAATGTGGCCTTGAAGGTGATGGCAGGACATCTATTAAGTGACCCATCCTTTGCCGATCGATTCCTTAGAGAGGCACGTATTGTTGCCTCCATATCCCATAGAAACATAGTGAGTATTTTTGATGTGGGCTCACATGGTGACTATCACTATATGGCCATGGAATTATTACCCGGCGGTGACCTAAAGGATAAGTTGTCCAAAGGTGTTAGTATCGAAAGTGCAATCCCTTACATAAAAGATATTGCCGCAGGACTGCAATACGCGTCTTCGAAAGGATGCATACACAGGGATATCAAACCAGAAAATATAATGTTTGCCGAAGATGGCCGTGCCGTGATCACAGATTTTGGTATCGCACGCAACACAGCAGCCGCAACCAGCATGACACTGGTAGGAAGTGTGATTGGCACCCCACACTACATGAGTCCAGAACAGGCCAGTGCTAAGGAACTAGATCCTCGCTCTGATTTATATTCACTGGGCATCATTGTCTACGAAATTTTAATGGGGAAAACCCCATTCGAAGGGGATTCGGCTATTTCCATCGGTATTATGCATCTCACTCAAGAGCCACAACCCTTGCCTGCTCACCTGCAAAAATACCAAATCTTTATAAATAAAGCCCTATCGAAGAAACCAGAAGGTCGCTTTCAAAACGGTAATGAGTTTATCAGCGCTTTACTCCATATTGTTAATGCTCAAACAGGCCCACAAACCGTTATCTTGACTAAAGATGATATAAAAAAACTGACAGGCGCTGCTAAACATAAGGGTTCAAGTGCCAACGCTACCAGTCATAAGAAAAAGAATCCTGCCAAGGCCATGATCCTGGCGGGCGGCGTTATTGCCACCCTAGGTGCTGGCGCATACTATTTCGTTGGTTCCACACCACAGCCCACTGGGCTTGCCATAGAACAGGCCACGAGTAATGCTCAAACAGCTAACAGAATAAATAAGCTGATAATACAGGCCAGCAGTCAGCTACTTAATAAACAGTATGTAGCGCCACTCAATGACAATGCATTAGCTACTTACCAGAAGATCATTGCGCTTAACCCGAACAATGGTTTTGCTTCTTCTGGTTTATCAACCCTTTCGCAAATGCTCATCATGCAAGCCAGTAACGCCATTGATAATGACAAGCTGACTCTTGCTGACTCTTTTTTAAATGATGCTCAATTGGTTAAATTGAACCAGCCCAAGATTGATAAACTTAAGGATAATATTTCTTTAGCTAAACAAGAAAAAGAGAAGAAACGTACTCTGGAAAATGAAGCCAAAACAAATAGACAGCTTGAAAAGCTTCGCTTGGCAAAGATAACTAAGGCCAACCTAGCCGAAAAAGATCGCCTGGCCAAGTTAGAGAATAAGAAAAAAGAAGAGAAGGCCAGGCTTTCTACAGAGATAACCAGCATAGAATATCTTATCGCCCAGAAAGAATACCAACAAGCCATTAACAAAGCCGACAATGAACTTGCTAAAAACAATAATCACCGACAGCTAGCGGCCCTAAAACTAGAGTCTACCAAAAAGCTCGCGGAGAAACTGATCAATAGCTATCAGTTTGCTCTGGTCAGGACCTTACTGGGTACACTGGATAAAAACCAAGCAGAAAAAGAAACATTAATACTTATACTTGATACGGCTAAAGAGCAATACCAGGAAATTTCAGTTGTAACAAGTAGCAATATTAAAGCACTCGCCAAGGAGTATCAGATCCCTGGATTTTTAGATGATGATTCTGTCGAGCGGGAGCGATTAAGGAGGGTTTATGCTGACTATAGCTCGGCTTACAACAATGACCCTAATCATCCAGACATCACTAAATTTTCAAGTAAGCTAATTAATAAATATGTTGCGATAATCAATCAAAACATGGCTAAGGGTAAAACTACCAATGCGCAGGATTGGAAGAATGATGCTTTATCTTACAAAAACATAAATTTAGATGCAGTTAAGAATATTGAGATTAAATCAGCCCAAAAAGCCAGGACGGGTAACTTAGGTTTTTAAATCTGTGTATGCCGCAGAATTGCGGCACACATTTAAGTATTAATAAATTGTCGCTCTTATACCAGCAGTTAACGACGTGATATTTTCTTCAGTGTCAACAGAATAACCGGTAAAGTTTCCGTTTGAATCTTTACCATCCATATCATAGCTCTGCATCCTAATGTCCAAGTAATAGCCCACGTTATCGCTGATGGGAGCACTCCAGCTAAGCGCCAAACTGGTACCGGTTGTATCACCGCTAAATTCAAAATTTTCATTGGTGGCAGGTGAGAAGTTATCACTGTATTCACCATCTAACATCGCATACGCTGCGCTGGCAGTAATACTGCCAAGGCCTTCCAGTGTATAGGAGTAGCTACTTCCCAAGAAAAAGCCCTTCTCGATGTATTCCTGCTCATATTTTGCTTCACCACGTTCGGCTGCGGCTTGTGCTAAATTTAAGTTTAATGAGCTCACATTATTATTTTCTAGGGAGGCCAGCACACCCGAACTATTTGGCGAAGGCAACAGATTGGTTTTACCCTGCATGAAACCACCAAATACGCTGAAACCAGGTGAAATACTGTAACCCAGGTTTAAAATTAAATCGTTCCTATCTACCTTTGCCAGAGTCGTCTTGCCTGGGATAGTGGTGTAGGGGACATCACTGTCTGTCACCGAATCGGTTAACGCACTTTCAAATTTCAAGGCGCCAAAAAAGTTACCGTAAATAGCGGTAATACCATACTGTAATACAGGGATATCTACCGACAGCCCACCGCTAGTGGTTATATTGTTCGGCTCATTTATCACCTGATTAAATTCTAAATTCTTAACCTGTACCGCCACACTAGGGATATAAATCAGTTCATCCGCCATAGCGGAACCTGCTAATAATATTCCAAACCCAGCGGCTATTGTTTTGTGTAATATTGCCATGTATTGCTATTTCCTAAATTTAAAAGGTTGGTCGTTTAAAAAATTTATCGCTAACTTTGTTAGCTTGCTGGTAACCGTTGTCTTCCAGAACAGCATCAAATGCCAATTCATATTCTCCGGGGCGATTTTTAGCGTCCACATTAAAAAATACCGGCGCACTCACACCAATTTCAGTTGCCTTAAAGCGCATGAACCCCTTGCTAAAACTGGGTTTAAACAGCTTGTATTTTTTACTTGAATTAATTGGCTCCAGGGGTATAGAGGCTGAAATACGATTGATTCCATTAGTTTTATATACCCACTGCAGTATTACCTGTGAAACCTTAGGGTCATCCCTGGTTTCTGAAATTATAAAACGGTAAAAACCTTGGCGTTCCTCAAATATCCATTCCCCCATGGTTTTAATGAACACAACATTACCCGGCATTTTAAACTGACGTTCGGCTAGATCTAACGAAAATACATGAGTACTGAAGATCAAGGCTAATATGAAAAAATATTTATTTAACGGCATTTCGCAATACGACCCCAGAATTTGCAATAGAAATCCAGCCATCCTGTAACGACTTAACGACTATATTATTGTTAGCGCCAAATTGATTTATACGCTTTTGAACTAATGAAGCAGAAAGCTGGTGCACCCTATTGTTACTGGTAAAAACAAATAGACTGCTATCAACAAAAATAACAGATTCAACCGCCACATTTAGCTGTAATATTGCCAAAACACTACCATCGGCAAGTGACAGGCTACTTATTTTACCGTTTTTACTTGCAACAAATATACGATCGGTAGCCACTGCCACCTCACCTATGTCCAGGGCATAATTAGTTTTCCAAATAACATTCAGGGTATTGCCACTATAAAGAACTAATTCACCCTGACTATTGAATGCCAGTACATTAGCGCCAGCGCGATGTAGTGAAACAAGGCTATCATTTGTATGTAACCTAGAACTATCTCGACTGATGATTGATCCCGCTGTGTACTTTAGGTTTTCAATCAAGCCATTGAAGTGTGCCTTAATGATCATTAAAGGCTGCTGATTGCCCTTCTGGTCTATTAACACACTGCTAATTCCCTCACCTTTTTCTTCATACACTTTTTTCTGGCTCGTCAGGTCGTAAACTAAAAACCCCTGACTATGGCTGGCCACCAGCTGCAATGCGTTAGCATGCCCATCAATGGCTAACGAACAATTCGCCAACATTCGTGAGCCAGCAATTTTTACAGAGTTCACGACAAGACCGTTGCGCATGAAATTAAGCGAACCATCGTGGGTCAGTACTACCAGGTTGTTATTGGTATGCAGGGCATCACAAATACCTTCTACTACCTGCGCTTGCTCAAGTATCTGGCCATTCTGATTATCCATAACCAGTACATTATTTGTTGTACCCAGGGTTACCACCTGGCTATCCGTTGATGAGAAAAACCGGTACAGGCGCCCTGCCGGCAAACGCTGTTCCCAAACTGTGGTCAGGCTAGCCTTGTCACTAGCAGGTTGCTTTACAAAATGAAAAGCCAAAAAGCCTGCCACGGCCAAGATTAGAGTAGCAACCAAGGCTACAAACCATTTTGTCTTGGCACTTTTTACTTCTCTGGGTGTAGGTTGTGCAAATACAAATTGAATCAGACCAATTTGCAGCAAATCGCCCGGAGTGAGCGCCTGGTCCTTGTTTATTTCGGTGCCATTTACATAGGTGCCATTGGTAGAGTTTAAATCACTTAACAGCCAGCTGTCCCCGCGTTTATTAAGTACGGCATGATTCGAAGACACCGAACCGTCTGCCACTATAATATCGCTCAAAGGCGATTTACCCAGGCTATAACTGCTCTTAACAAGGCTATATGTTTTACCGTTCACCAGTGGATGAAAACCATAAAGTAGGGTTTCATTATCTGAATTAAGCCCCGCATCCTGTTGTTGAATGGCCTGAGCAGCGCCATTTAAGATTACGGTACCTGTGTCTGCCTGCTCAGAAGCCACCCATACCTGAGTTCGATTTTGATTGGCCGAGTCAGGCTTTTGCGCTTCAAGTTCACTTTTTTCTGGCTGAGGCGGCTCATTCAATTTTTCGGGGATGGATTCGGTTTGCTGAACGCTTGACACCTGGGGAGCTTCTTCTGGCTGGGTACTGTCGGTAGGAGTACTAGCTGGCGGGCGGAATTGGGTTTTATTAACATCCACCACCTCGGGAATCAACGAGGTTATTTCAAACTCATAAATATCAAATTTGATTTTATCGCCAACCGCCAGGCTCACCGTATCAATCTTTTTATCATTAACAAAGGTGCCGTTAGTCGATTGATTATCAGTGATGGATATATCAACACCAGAAACAGTTATCTTGGCGTGAACTCGCGACACATGGCCTTCCAAAAGCTCAATGGCGCAATCCTGTTGACGACCTACGGTCATCTCACCTCTTAGCTCAATTATTTCTAAGGTATTACTGTTTTTTAAACCATATAGAGCAGGTGCAGGGCGGATAACCGTTTTATCATCTCTCATATTATTTACCCTTACTCATGAGGTTAATCACCATGTTTTTAAGATAATTTAACATGGTCTCGCTCCTATTAATTTTTAGAGTAACTGCACGTTGCGCATGCGCATCAACATTCTTAATAAGCTGCACAGCCAAATTATCCTGACTGCCCTTAGTAATGGCTTGCGCAATCATCTGTGCCGCCACCTTATCCAAATCCGGCTCAGAATTAACCAGCAGACTAATGTCATCGTTACTTAATACATCACTTATACCATCACTGCACAGCACAATAACGTCGCCCAACTTCACGCTAAATTGCACACTGTCAACTTCGATGGGCTCACCGTTATTCATACCCAGTACTTGTAATACCACATTTTTATAAGGGTGCTCCCTAGCTTGCTTAGGTGTAATTTCCCCTGCATCGATCAACCTCTGCACATATGAATGGTCGCGCGTTACTTGTCGGCAAAATCCAGTATTTACCAAGTAGGCTCGACTGTCCCCCACCCAGGAAACCCGACAATCATTTTGATCCACAGCTAAAACTACAATGGTGGTTGCCATATTGGCTTTACCAACACCCTGAGCAACCGCAGTTAAAATTGACTGGTGCGCATTCAAAATTGCCTGATCTACGCCAACACCAGCGGTCATATCCCGTGCAATAACCTGGCAAGCAAGTTCGCTGGCTATTTCGCCAGCATCGTGTCCACCGACCCCATCTGCTAGTACCCAAAAATTCTGTTTAGGTGCAGCAATCACATAGTCTTCGTTATTGCTTCTGGAAACACCAACGTCTGATAAAGCAGCGGATATGTATTTAGTCATTTTAAAACTTATTAAACACTTCTATTTTTATTGTTGTGTTGTCTTGCGTATCGCTATTGATAATCAAGGCGTCTATCTTATATGCCCACTCTGTATTTATATTTTGCTGGTAACGTGCAGCAAAGGCAGTGGTTTTTCCTGCCGAATTAGCATCACCTTCAGAAATGCGGTCGCTCATGGCGGCCTCAAACACCAACTGTTTACTTAAATCAAATAGATACTCTATACCTATGGCGCCGCCTAAATTGTTTTTAGCCACGGCATTAATGCCGTTTACACTCATTAGCGCATCCGACTCAAAAGCAATGCCAATGTTGTTCAGTACTCCCTGCTTTTTACCGGTAATGGCAATGGGTTGTGGGCTGTCGTCGGCAATAAACACATTCAAATAAGGAATAAGTGTACTGGGTAACGATGTGATGATGGAGCTCTCTAACACCAGTAAAGTACCATTCACAGAGTCGATGCCGGCATCGGCAGTACCGCTACTGTGCATTATGCGAATGCTATTGGATAAGTAGCTGCCGTAGCGTCTAGTAAAACCAAGGGCTGAGGTAACAAACTCGGTATCATCAGAACTGGAACGGGCAATATTGAATTCCCAGTGGCCATCACTGGCATCCAGATAAGATGTTAAGCCAAATATCTGGGTATCTTCATCCGGCGCAGCCAGGTTATTTACAGTGCTAAATTGCTGATCCACATCACCAATGGCAGCAAACAGGGTTACATCATAGTTACTGATGTTAAACGCCGGGCTGTTTTTTGAGATAACTGAAACTGCCACACCTTCAATCACATCATCCAAGAAATAACCGTTCTGAAATTCCAGGGGCATCTTACCGATTACAAAGGGCAGGTCCCATTTTACAGCTCGGCCTAAAATGCCCGAGCTAATGGCGCCTAAGTCACCTTCAAAAAACAGGGTAAGCGGTTCAAAGTTAAACTCGGCATTTTCTTCATCGCTGGTGTCAGAACTTTGAATTCGAGTGAATTCGCCATTATTCTCCAGCGGTGCCATGGAGGCATGCAGGCGTTCGGTGGCCGTAAACTTCCACTCCAACTGTAAATCTATGCGCGCCCCTACTGTGGTTAAATCTTCTTGCGCAGAGCTAGCCAAGCGCATATCACCATAGATTAAAAATTGTTGAGTCACAGGGTTATACTCACCCAGCCAGGTTTGCGACTGGGGTATCTCGCCCTTTTTATAAATGGGCCTGCCCAATTCCAGCAATGCCCTGGGGGTGGTGACCGACTTTTTATCACCATAGATAGACAACTGGGAAATAGCGTCATATTCAACGTTGTCGTATTGGGGGTCACTGGAAAAATGACTGTTACGATATTGCGTTTTCTTTACGTTGCTGGACGCCTCAATACCGGCCGACCAGGCGTTGCCTGCCACTAACAAACCAAGCCCAACCATCAGCGCGTTTTTATTTTTAATGTTCATAAATAGAGGCCCTGTTATTTCACGCTAAATTTAACGCTGTAAGGGTGAATATTTAAAATACCCTCGTTCATATCTTGAATCATGTCTTGGGTTGCCCCCACAAACTTCATGAAGTAAATGGGCTCGGCTCTAAAGCGCATGCGCACCGACAAGGTATATTCACCTTTTGCACTAAGTAGCTGGGCAGGAATACTGTAGTCGGCTTTTTTCTGGCCTAGCGGTGGAATGCTCTTGGCTTCCATTCGCACACCAGGGGGATGATTCATTACCGTAACCGGTTGTGGCGCTGGTCGTAAAAACGGCAGCTGATCAACATCAAAGTTCACCGGTAAATACATTTCGCGGTCGGTGCCTTTAATGTTGGTGGTTAAAAACTTAGTTTGCAAACTAAACAACTGTTCATCAAACGGCACCTTGCCGGAACGTACATCTAACGAATGCACATCGGCCATATCACCATGACTATCCACATAACCACTCTCCCAAACGCGTTTACCGCGGGGATTAATTAACACTACATTTAGCCATAACTGAGGCTGCGCACCCAACGAACCTGACGGTACGTTATGACCTTCGTTCATGTTCTTTAATATGTATTTAAAGTTAAGGTCGTCACCTAGTTTTGGCGTGTTATCAAAATAGGGGCCGGTTAAATGAGTGGCATTTTCCATTAGCTCTTGACGCATCTCGGTTCTGGCGGCCAATTTTTCCAAATTGTCATTTATGTGTTCGCGAACCTCTTCACGATCAGTGGCATCAGCCCAAGCATCAGGAAACTCAACCGTCATACGGCCATCTTCCAAGTCTTCTTCAAAATCTTCGGTGCCCCAATCGGAACGCCAATCAAATTGCAGTAAGTCAGACATTGACCACGGCAGCTCTTCGGCCGATTGAGGAAAAATAGCCGGG
>MAAA01014363.1_pt1 | contig 15199 bp, 13 predicted proteins | sample 1115971 | NCBI WGS metagenome assembly MAAA01 (sample SAMN04961123, study PRJNA320927) | seawater metagenome | isolation source: sample BD02T6 sea water enriched with oil for 6 days | place: USA:Gulf of Mexico | collected 2013-07-27 | reverse complement strand
TGAAACACGGTAAGCAGTATTGCTACTTGTGTCCCACTCCTCCCGCTTTTTTAGCAGGGTAAGGCTAACGAATGGTCGTTAACCTTTGCTGTTTGGCTGAATTACATCATGCCGCCCATACAATCCTGCAAGCCATATAAATAAAGGGTTTTGATAAATGGGTCGTTTCCGATACCCCGTATTATACCCCTACCCTATTTGTAGCCATCACATAATACTTGTTGATACTCTTTAGGCCTTATCTGAACTACACAACCATATCCTCCCTATTTGAACTAAGCCACACCACATTAAAGCGGCATGCTTTGGATATGACCTTATAGACAGTAAGGTACAACCCAAAGATCAGAAGCCACTCTAAAATCCATGACACCTGCATCATCATTAAGAGCAACACCAGCAATAAGGGCAATAAATTAAGTAGATCCACGAGCCTGAGGCTCTGAATATAGAGGACTGAGTATTCAGTAAAGCTATAAGTCTTCATAAGTAATTCCTTATTTAAAGGTTTAGTGGTGATTAAAGGGCCAGCAAATAGGCCTATTTAGGGAAAATAGATTGAATTAGATAAAATGGATTTCTTCGTGGCCGCCAATAATGAGTGCCACGCTTTTTGTGGTGCTCGTTCTTGGGGGTCTACCCTCAGTGCTGAGATAACCAGCTTTGTATCAGGCACTCCTGCAAGGTCTTCAGTAATGAATGACTCAACCCCTAGACTCTCAACATGAAACTCAGCTTCGACTAGCTGAGAGGCCACCACACAGAAGGTCTCAAAGTGATCAGGTCTATAAGGGTTTATGGCAAAGATTCTGTAAGATAAATTCATTGGAATTTCCTTTATCATAGGCACAGTGAGGCCTCCCTGATTAACTTTGAAATTAAAGGGATTCGATACCGCACGGCGTTGATTAATTAGATTGGATTAAAGATATGAAATGGATATAAATGGGAATAACAAATAGGGGCTAGATAAAGTCTAGTTCAAACATACTTACGCAAATTACCTCAGCTAAACAAAGTAATAAAAACCTTATATATCAACCAACTCTAAAGCCTGATTAAACTTATTCGTAATATAAATAATCAAACTAAAAAATTAAAAGATGAATAATAAAGCTCTATTTGTGTTTGCAGCTCAGACAAAAAGTACTTTTCATTACCCTACTTAAGAAATTGAGAATAGCTAATGGCAGATACAATAAAGTAGCCTTAATTAACACAATAGAAATTCTTTGAAGCTAAAGTACCCCATAAAAGCAACCGGGGGGTTCTTTCCAAGGGCCACCCCTTTATATATAGACAACATATAGACGCACCAGGTGCCCAGACACTGTTTATGTATACAGGAAATAACTCATTGATTTACTATTAACTACCCTTACAATTACCCCTACTATTCGAAGCCGCAGTAGATACCTGGCTGATGAAAATATCGATTAAGGGATTACGTATATGCAGCAAGATTTTTCTTTTTGTCAACAAAGGGATAACTGCAAAAATTTAATATTATTTATCCATGGATTTACTGGAAATTCAGATAATACATGGACAAATAGAAATAGCTCAGCATTCCCTCATCTATTACTTGAAAACCGCTACATTAATGAAAATTTTGATGTTGCCTCATATAGCTATTTCACAACACTCCTTGACTTGTTTGCTACCGGCAAAGAAAAGTTTAGAAGTATTAAAAACTTTCTAACCGGCAGATCCCATAAAAAAGAAAAAAATATAGATATAACTGAGCTATCAAGCAACCTTTCAAATCACTTTAGGATAACTCTAAATCAATATGACAATATATATATTGTCGCCCATAGTATGGGTGGACTGATAACTAAGTCTTTAATTTCCAGAAATCTAGAAAAAGAAGGCTCGACTAAAGTTAAACTATTTATATCCTTAGCAGTCCCGCATCAGGGGTCCGATTTATCTGTTTTAGGAGGACTGATCAGTAATAACCTTCAAATACAAGACCTTAATCCTGTAAAGTCATTAGTCAATGACCTAAATCAATCATGGGTAACTCTAAGCGGTATACCTACAACCAAATATTTCTATGGAAGCTATGATGAAGTTGTCCCTAAAAGTAGTGCTGTAGCTATTGATAAACAAAAAAAAGATATTATCAGCGTAGCCGAAGATCATAGCTCAATATGTAAACCAGAAGATAAAAATAGCATTACATACAATGCTGTTTGCCAATTCATTGAAGAAGAACATAAACATACTTGCTTAAAAGATGCTGGTTATCAAAAACTTTCACAGGAAGATGAATATGATGATCAATTATTTGTCATCAAACTCATAGTAACTAATATTGCACCAGAAACTCAGGAAAATGCAAAAGAGTTATTTCTAAATGCAGAATACATGACTCGATTATTTAGATCTAAACACGATAAAGAAGAGCTTGAATCACTATTTACTGATATTCGCCAACTCTATAAAGATAGTTATGATAATTACCTAGCGAGCCCAGACATAAATTCAGGAAAATTACTCGCAGAAGTACATACAAAAATCACAAATGAAAATTCCAATCTATTAAAAAGCATAATACCTACAATTAAGACTTATCATAAAAAGGGAATGCTACACCAACTAGCCAACGACCACGATTCAGACATTTGGTGGTCTAGGGATAGGTCACTAGATAATGAAACTGGAAAATCGTAATGCTACCATTTGTAGATCCCGACAGTGAGCTCAACCTAAACCTTGGAATAACGTTAATAATAATATGCATTTTGAGTAAAACTCCAAAAGGCATATTAAAAATAAATAATGAAAGGTTAAGAATATATCTATATTTAATTAAAAACCCTACCTCACTAAATAGGACACTTCGATTCCTTGGCAAACCTGTAGTCAAGTTAAATGAATTAGAAACTTACTCTGTCAGCTCAATATCACCAAATATAGACCCCTTATTTGATAGAGAGGAGCTACATTCTATATTGAGAATTTTGACATCTAAAGTCCTAATTCAAGCAGAATATAAAGAGAAGAATGGATTTTTCCTCACACCAACAGATGCTGGAATAGGAATCTCCGATAAGCTAGAAGGCCAATATTTCCTTAATATTAAATCTCGATGTGAAACACTAAAAAAGACTTTAAGCATTAGCGAGACTCAACTAAGTCAAGCTTTAAACACGACAATTAGAATGGAATCAATATAAATGTCTAGCAGCATATTAATCAACCAGCTGATTGTTGTCGGCCGCCGAAAAAACTATACGATTAACTTCAATAAAGGTGTGAATATCATCTATGGCGATTCAGCCACAGGTAAATCTAGTATTTTAAACCTTATTGATTACTTGCTAGGATCAAAGGTTTTTGATACCTACCCGGAAATCGAATCAGCCGGAAAATATGCAGTACTAGATATTGATCTCAACGAAGTTAGATATTGTATAAAAAGAGACATCTTCGATGCTAAAAAACCAATTGAGGTCTACCAATGTGAATTTAGCGACATAGACAAGCATGCTGTAAAAAAATATTCACCAACGTTTAATAAATCGGTCATCCAAAAAGACCTCCCCATTTTCTCTGAGTTCTTAATCACATCTTTAGACTTAACAAATTTAATGATCAAGCAATCTCCATCAAAGGATGATTCAGAGTTGGTACGTTTGAGCTTTAGAGATTTAATGAAGTTTTGTTATATTGATCAAGACGACCTTGGAAGCAAGAAATATTTCAATTCAGACAATTATTCATTACAAGCTAAAAACCAGGAAGTATTCAAATATATTTTCAATACTTTGGACAATCAAATATCAGAACTTGCTCAAGATATTTCGACTAAAACACAACTAAAGAACTCTACAGATACCAAGTTAACGACGGTATCTGAATTTTTAAGGGAGTCTGAGTTTGGCGAAGCTATAAACTTCGACAACGAAATATCAGCAATTGACCTTGATACTATCAGCTTGAAAGAGGGTATATCTGAACTAAACAAGAAAATGGTTGTAGACACTGAGGTACAACGAGCTATTCAATCAACCATGGATGAGATTGACTTAAATAAAAAGACCCTTAAAAAGGATTTGTATGAATGCGAAAGAAAAATTGAACAGTTCTCAAGACTGAAAAATGACTACTCCACTGACATAGTCAAATTTAATTCCTCGATAGAAGCTATGAACTCTATCGGCAAGATTCAAGAGGAAGTTTCAATATGCCCTATTTGCGACAACACCTTAAAGGTAGAGTCTGCAAAAGAAAGATTTAAAATATCCTCTCCAGATAAAATAAGCCAAGAATTAGTATCACTAAAAAGAAGAATAAAAGACTCTTCCAGCATTATCAATCAAAGTAAGAGCTCTTGGGACACAATAAAGTTACAGCTGTCTGAGTTAGAACATCAGGAAACTGAATCCTTAAAACTCATAGAAAAAAACACGAAAGAGTTGACCTCACCCTATCTCGTTGAGCGAGATATATTAGTTACAAAGCTTGGTTCATTACAAGAAAAAAGACAGAGTTTAGTTTCAAAGCTTAAAATTAGAAACCAGCAAAACAATCTATCAATAACAATTAGGTCCTTAGAGTTAAGCATTGATGGTCTGAAAGTAAGGTTAGAGAAATTAGAGGCTAGTACACCTTCTATGAGCAATCTACTTTCTAATCTTGCTAATAGTTTAAGCTCCTATTTAAAGTTTGTAAAAATTAAGGACCCCACCGGTATAAAAATAAATCCTACTAAATTCACTCCAATTGTTCGTGAAACAGAATATGGTAAAGTTACATCCGGCGGTCTTAGAACAATAATTTGCATTGGTTATCTCTGTTCTCTAATGGAAGAAGCCTTGACCACTACAATGAGTTTTCCTTCTTTCCTTATGATTGACACTGTTGGCAAATTTCTTGGAAAAACGAAATCTCAAAAGCAATACATAGAAGAGACATCAAATGCGGATGATATAAGAGAAGGTGTCTCTGACCCGCTAAAATATCAAAATATATTTGAATACATCATAAAGCTTGCAAAAAAATATCAAGAAGAAGAAAGAATATGTCAGTTTATCTTAGTTGACAATGATGTACCTGATCATATCATTGATCAGTTATCTGGTTTTATAGTCGCTCATTTTAGCTCAGAACGATCAGATGGACTGCCTGTAGGCTTTATTGATGATGCGACTGTTTAAGTAACCTATAAATATAGGCATGCTAAATATGAGTGGCATACCTATATTTATCAATACTATTTGAAAGCGTGTATTTTTTAAATTCACAGCCTAATAAGAATCCACAACGTAAATCGTCTATTTGATAAATATGCCTACCTTCAACCTAAGCTAATAGCCCCAGCCTTAGGTCTGAAAAAGGTATTAGATAGTGTATTGATTGCGTTAACAGAATACATTAAGACTTGGGAAGCCAGTGAAAATATTACCTATAGAAAGTGCGCTCTTACGGCGCTCCACTATAGTACACATTCATCGATTCTCATTTACCGCCTTTTTATGGCTCCCACTGTCTACACTTATAAGACTACCCTAAAGTAGTCTCCTATTAGTGAATAAGTTTAGAAGAAAAGCCAGATTTAAAGTAAATCCCCCCCTTTCTAATTTCCTTAGAAAACCTTTAAGACACATGATTTTCTAAGTATGTTTAATAACATCTAACTACTCTAAGATTATTATTCAACCACTACAGTCTTATTGGGCGATCCTGAAAAAGCACCATACTGCTCTACCAATATATTACGTCTCTTCCAAAACCTAACTATATTTTTAAAGTCGGAATCATTTGAAATGACTCTTATTTTATTAACTCCCTTAATATTCGCCAGATAACCAATTAACGTCATTATGTGATGATCCATGTTATTTTTACCTGCCCCTGTACATTCAATAAATTGAACAGAAATAGGTTTACTTTCACATGGGAAAGATAACCTAATCTGTTTCTGATTAGCAGGTGTGAAGATATACATTCTAGAAAGACTAGAAAGCATACTTGAACTAAGAGTTGTTATATTTTCTGAGTCTAATATACCTATGTTCAAGGGGTGCCCTTACTCTTTATCAAGTGTTGAGTAAACGCCATTATGGCGAAAGACAAATATAATCATTCGTATTCGTATCGAGCTAATCTAAGCAAATTTACTATATGTCTAAATCGTCAGGGTCTACTCCGCGACCTTCGGCCTCTTCCCTGATATCATCAATATCCTCTTCTGAAAGGTTCTTTTCATAGAGTGAAATAATGATATTTGCTTGCTCCAATACAACCTCCCTTTCATCATCGAAATCATCTGGATCATCTACCTCCCCCCTTAGGAACTCACTAGATAACTCATCTTTCAGACCTAAATGATCATCATGCCTAGCAAAGACTTTGTCTGTACTACCAAGTACTACTAATGCATTAACTAACTCCTCATTATTATTAAATGTAATATCTGGAGTAAGGTTTTGGCCATCTCCTAAATAACTGGCAACTTCCTCTAACGTTTTATATTTGTTCATGATTCATCCTCTTTTAAACATGATTGTGCGTTATTTATACACAGCACCACCAAGTACTTAATACCTCGTAGGCCTCATTATTTGCTAATGCGGCGCACTCAGCCTGAACACCTATTAAACTGCTAGAATCTAATTTAAAGTAGATGGATTATTTCTTTTTTGTTTAAAAAACATGCAAATTTATAATTGAATGCCCCCAAAAGGGTCATCAGGACGACTAAATTGGATATTGTAGTAAGTTTAATAATGAAAGAATTAGATGCAGAGAACATTGACATTGTTGATTACCTGACAAAAAAAGAGCACATAGAGAAAAGATTAAAAGGGTCTGTGGCGGGATCAGGCATCCGATTTATAAGTTATTATGAGTTTTTGATAAGGGAAGCTTTAACAAAAGACCAGCTGAAAGAAGTATTCCCTTCTCAGTATGACATGCTTACGCCCTTCGAAGATTTTACAAGAACTAAAAATGCAGATTTAAAACAGGAGATTAGTACTGATAGCAATGAATTTACTGCTGCTGAAAAAGTGCTTAAAGCCCTATTAGGTATCAAAAAACTACCCTTGCAAGGATTACAGCTTGAGTTAAAAAAGGATATTTTCGCCCTGATATATACCATAGCAAAGGTTAAAAGAGACAATGGTTGGACTCAAGCTTTAGCATTTCTTAAATGGCCTACAAGAGTAGAAGATGCAAGCTTGGACTTTATTCCTAAATATCATAATAATTCCAGCAAGCTTGGCAACTCCAACACATACCATCTACTCGCATATGATGATCTAAAGGCAAGGATAGCTATAGGCATACCTAAGGCTCGCTTCGAAGCCGTGGAAGCCTATATATATAGAATTGATCAAACTGCATCAAATATAAGCAAAAAGGTCGCTCCATTTGTAATTGAGAATCAACAAAGCCCAGCCAGAGTGAATAGCTTGATATCAGTTCTAGATAATAAAATACAAGAACAAGAACAATTACTTAATCAAAAAGATTCGATACCTAACAAACCGATAGAAATTTGCTACCTATATTTGAACATACTTGGAATGCGCCATAGAGACCTTGGGCAGGAAAAAGTTTGGCTGGAAGCAAATAAAGATTTACCCCAAATAAACAGAAATAGTTTATCCCAATATTATAACGGGAATGCCTTGTTAGATCTTTCGGAGTCTAAATCTATACAAAGGTTTATTAATGCCTGCTTTGGGGAAGAAATCACGAATTTAAGACCATATACCTTGGAGCTAATTAGCGATGACAAATATATTATTGGTTTCTTACAAAAGTTGGACATCATGTACGGTATCCTTAACCTGAAAGACAGTTATACCGCTACAGAAGAGCTTACATGGATTTTATTTCTTTGCCACGAGGAAAAAACAAAAAAAAAGTTGAGAACAAATCTTAAAGGTTCTACCCATAATGATGATGAAAGTGTATATAACTCATTAAAGACTTTAGCATTATCAAAAAACATTAACCCCGAAAACTTTACAAAATTTGAATATTTAGCGGAAAAATTTCAACTATTCCAGAACTTAGCTTTTGGAAATGATATTTTGTGGAGACAAATTAAAAGTATGAACATTAAAATATCACGATTCACAAACTTAGTAGCCGTTAATACCAAAGATACAGATTCAAAATTATTTAATGAGGAAATGGAATCTATCAAATCTTTACTAACCCAACGAGAACAATCACACCAGCCCTAGAAAAATGACATCCGTATTCCATTAAATAGTTATAGTTTTCCAAACGTACTATATAAATTAAAATCAACAGTCATATTTAATTATATTTACGGTGTAATGTGTAACACCGTAATATCTATTAGTAAAAAACAATAAACACTACCTACGATAAATAACCACTATCTTCTTCATAAGTATTAAGGACAACACTACCACCTAGGCAAGTAGCACAAAGCTGATTATCACCCAAGTAATCGGTTTGCCAGACAACACTATTAGTTATTAAAGTCCGGTAACTGAGTATCCAGCCAATTCTCTTCTGAAACATCAAAACTTGAATCGTATCCATATATATCTGCTAGTTCCCTGACAAGTTCATCACCATCCACCGCTACCTTCCTTGGCTCTTGCGGTGTACATTGATCATCCTTTTTCAGGTCACTGTAATCTTTATTCAAGTCATGATTTATAGCAGTGACTACCCACGAGTTAATTGATTTGTTAGACACCTTAGCTTTGTACTCGATAAGATCTTTTAGACTTTTAGACAGCCTGATTGTTAACTTATGCCCCTTATCACCAGCATCAGGCATAACGCCTAAGTACCTTTCTATGATTTTAACCTTTAAGTCTTCGCTTTTAACTTCAATTTCAAGCCATTTCAATGCTTTATGTTCCGATATGGGCTCAAAGTGTACAGCCTCAATCCCCCACTCTTCAGAACGTGTATATTCTTGATCAGGCATGTACTTTTCTAATAAATAAAAGGCTCCGTTACGTGTTTTGAGTAAAGCTCGGAAATTAGAATTTCTATCTATATCAAAGAAATGGTGAGCATACATATCGGAATACACTATGTCCGACGTTTCCGTATTATAGGTTCTTCCTTTTATAATCCTTTTCATGTTCCCCACCGAATCCGAGATATCGTTAAGTATTGATAATGGCTTACTAAAAATAGCCCCTAATTCACATGACGGCAAATAAATTGAATAAAATTAAATCGAATATAAATGTGATTTTTAAGAAGTTACACAGTGTAGATTGATACTGTGCAATAGGAACTTATGGAGAGATCAGTCCAAATCAGAAATTTTAACAACTATGTGATTGACCGTTATCGTAAAACCCCTATATTTAGCAGCATTTTCTAGTTGAGTTAACTAATGCCTAAAGGAAGACAGGCTAACACAACCTGTCTTCTTTCATTTCTATTGATTTAAAGCCGCACCATTAGAAACATTGAAAACAGTTAGCCCATTTGGCCATAAATACAACCTCTTCATTTGTGTAGTCAAGTTGATACTTTTCTACAATTTTGTCAAAGTGCTTTATGTATGTACATCGATATTATTTTCGAGGAGGTAGCCATAACTTTGGGCCCTGAGCCGATTTGGTTTGATTTTCACCATCATCTACTACTAAGAGATTTTCCAGATCATTAGCAAAGGCCTCTTTCTTTTCCTTAGACCATTCCCAACCGCCATGAGTGTGGGCCCAATTTAAAAGCACCATGTGATCAATATCTAAATCACTGGCCTTATTATAGATATTATCGGTATAGATACCGTTCCGTTTTCCATTCTTAACTGTACAGTCTTTCTTATCCTGTCTATCAGTAAAAGTTACTGACTCTAGACTCTGCTCGATTAACAATTCCTGCCTAAGGTTTTGGCAATCACTGTCAGAATCAATCCAGTGACTCCAATCCTTGCGATTGTATTTAGATGCCTTAGTCACGACTGAGGCGCTTGCAGGTAGTTCAGGTTTAGCATTATGGTGACAATGTCGTTGACCAGCAGGAACCCCTCAGTTTGAGTAATTGGTTCGGAAATAGTGGCAGCCATCTGAAACAGTTCTACACGGATGGGCATTACTAATGGTGCATGAAATAATTAAACAAATGCTAAGTAAATATTTCATCGCTTCCTCTAACTATTGAGTTGGTCGAATAGTACATTCGACCATATATGAGGAATGCGTCAATGAGAATTGGGTTCTAATAGACGGTAACTTCAGTATCATTGACCTATTTATACTAATACATACTATTTAACTCGCAAATTTGTGGTCTAAATCTTCAATTTAGCCACACTGAAGTACTAGGTGTAGGTACCGAGTATAAGGTATTTCATATATAAAATTTTATTGAAGAGGGGTTTATATATTTACTAATATCGCTCTTGATTAGGGTCATGTATAAATCCTCATTAAGTAGCTTAGATCCCATCATTTAAAAATTAATGAATATATATTACCTCTACACCATTACTACACTGCTACCAAGGTAGGTATTGGCGAATAGGACAACAACTTTTCTATACTAAAATTCACCATAATTACCTTAAACCTAAGGTCACAAAAATGATAAGACTGCCCTTAAAGCAGTTCTTATCAAGCAATGACAAAATGACAAATATATTTAAATAGTAGAATTTAATAAGTTAATACTTTCTTATTTTTATTGTCACACCTGTCACTATAAAATAATTAATAGATAGCTGTACTATTAAACCAGTCCATTGCTTCCTTACTTTCCCTATTAGCCTAACAAGAATAAACGAGTTTATTTTAGTAAAATATAAATATACAAGAATATGTATTATTAAACCTATTAGAATTATCTGTCACTCTGGCATCAAGCAATGACAGAATGACAAATAAAGTAATCAAAACTAGTTAACCTTATTATCAGGGCGAAGATTGATATTAGCGATCTCAATAAGTCGCTCAGATGAAGAGCGATCTGGCCGACTAATTTCAATCCCTAAAGACCTAAGACTAGTATTTATTCGATTCAAACTACGACCCAAAGATATTGGACTCCTTGGCCAACCAGCGGTATTTCTAAGACCTCTTTCTGTAGAAGCGTTAAGACAAGATAGCAATCGTGATGCATTTCCAATCCATTCAGACTTATTAGACATATATCTAATGATTGCTGCCGCAAGCGGATCCTCACCCAAACCTATTTCAGTCATCTCCTTTTGATTTTCTTCATAGACTTGCTGAAATGTTCCAGCCTCCCATCCTAATGCCCCCTCACCAGCGGTAACCCAATGAATCATGTCAAACATACGAGCTCCCGACACAATCTGAACACCTTATCACTCTTACCATTGCACTGAAAAAGTTTACTTGAGATTCTTCTAATCTCTTCTTAAATTCACTTTTTGATATCCTATTCTCGACATTGACAGGGTTTAGGCGAAGACCTATTGCACGGCTCACTAAGTCTGACTGTGTCACCACATCATCTATACCATTCATCATGATCATTCGACTAACATTAATTACACACTCGCCGTCATCGGTATACAATTGTCGCTTCCTCAATCCAATACCAGTGGCTACCTGTGCAAACATATCACTTAGCTTTTTATTGAATGTATAATCAGACACATTATCAAATGAGAGCACTCTATTTGATGCAGCCTGAATAACTAAATCATTTACATCTTTAGGTAACGTTGTATGAGGTGTTTTATTTGGATCAACCACCCACTTAATTGCCTCACACAATGAACCTTTAGCAGATCCATGTTCCCCTTGAACAAATAGAACTGGATAAGGCCCACTTGGGTGAAAGCTCATTAAAATGGCACCAATCACCAAAATAAATTGATCATCTGTTACATTTAGCAATCCTTTGAATTCATCAATTGCCAACCTACACTCTTCAGGTGTTAACTCTACAGGTACAGGTAATGACAATAATCCATGTCGCCGAAGAAAGTGTCTTTCTGGCTGTGAAATTTCAAACCCACCCCGACTAATTTTTACAACATTAAATGAAGAGTCACACAAATCTATTTCAATTGATTCAGTATCACCTATGAGCCTCACATCCGGCTCAATCAGTTCAGATTCATAAATTGCTTTCCCATCCAAGTGTGAAATTACACCCTTAATCAATTTACTAGATGGGCTGTTATTGTTTGCAATCTCATACTTGTAACAAAACAACCTTTTAAATTCGCTACTCTTTAGCTTCATTAATCTTTTTTTATTATCAATAACAAAACTAATATATGACTCACGCATATCATCATGCCATACACTATAATTAAGCTCATCCAGAAGCTGCAATCCACTTTGAAGATCAATCATATTAGGCTGCCCCACCATTTAGAACTGATATACGCCACTCGCAAATAACTTCTTCAGGCCAACCAACACTATTACCACCTATGTGAATAGAAGCTGGAAACGAACCATTTTTAATCCATCTATAGATAGTTGCTCGACTTTTATTACCCGCAATCAATTGGACTTCCCGAATAGTAAAGATGCGTTTAATATTTGAAATATCACTGAATAGTGAAGTTGTGGATTTTAAGCTCATTGTTTTATTTCCTAAGTTCAATGCCGACCTTTTCGACAGGAGACACTTTGACAAAACATAGGCTTCAAAAAAACACGCTCAAAACGAGATAGTTAGGTAACTTGAAGAACCCCCTCCAACAAAGGAAATGTATCCAACTGAAGGGGGTGCATAGATATTGATAATGACTTATAGACTCTTTTCGTAAAACTCCTGCATTTCTTTAATAGTAATTTTAGCAGCCTCTCTAGGCCCGACACGACTCTTTAGGGTTTCATCCCTTACAAATGCTTTCAAAACGCGATTCTTATTCACTTTATGGTAAATCATATAGGCTTTCGCCTCATCCAAATAAGCCGCTACCTTTTTATCAGTTAATGACTCATCTATAGGATTCAATAATTTTCGGATAGTTGACGGTGAACGCACTCCTACACTGAGAGTAAAAAATATCCCCAAACTAATAACTGCCAACCGCAAGGACTCTTCAGCCCCTCTAACATTTTTTCCTCGCAGAAACATTGCTGACTCATAATCTGAACAGTAATCAATCACATTATTCAATAATTTTGCTAAATGCGCTGTATCCTCAATTGATTTTAACGAAAGCCCTTTTCCTATTTTAGCTATTAAGCCTTTCGCCAATTTAGATGTATCTAAACTATCATCCTTCGTAAAGACTAACCCCTTTCTATCTTCCCCCAAATCAAGGTAAAGCCAATAGCAATATGCAACAATGCCAAAATATCGAATTTTTAATATATCAAATAGATAATGAGAGTCATCAAACCCATAACCCTTTAAGTTTGATTCAATTGCTTCATTCATCTGCGATATTCCGTATCTAGCTTTTTTTGCAGTAAACTCCTTAAAGACCTTGTGAGTGCGCACAAACGAAAGTACTTCATGTATAGCTTCAATAGCCCCCTGCTCTTGAACATAGTACTTATCCGGAAAATCCCAAAATGGAATGCCCAAACTAGAACTGTCCACCCCTAGTGGAGAGTCGCTATAGTCAGTATTACTCCAAGCAAATGATTTAGAAAAATACGGCCCCATTTTTTGTATGAGACCCTGACCTTCGTCATAAAATAACGTATCTATATTGTCAGCGAATTCTTTGTAATCAGATGCACTACAGTTTAACTTACTCACTTGTTAACAACTCCAGCTAGTAGCATATCTAAATGATTAACCATGATCTCGCCCTCCTATTGATACAACATCGGCACCGTCACGCAATGCATCTAATTGATTGGCCCATGACTGCATCATCTTAGTTCGATCAGCTAAATAAATTGATCGATTATAGGCTCTTGAAGTAGCTGTACCAGTAAGGTGAGCCAACTGGGTTTCTATCACATCATGATGCCAACCCTGTTCATGCAAAATCGTTGAAGCCGTACTCCTGAAACCGTGAGCAGACATCACATCAGCACCATAACCTAAGTCTCGTAGCCTGTTTGTCATAACATTCTTGCTAAGAGGTTTATCGCTATTGCGCTGACTGGGGAATACATATGGTGAGTATCCGGTTACTTTTTGAACACTCCGCAATTGCTCAACAACTTGTTTAGCTAACGGCACAAGATGTTCACGCTCCTTCTTCATAACATCTGTAGGGATTTCCAATAGCTTTCGATCAAAGTCGATATATTCCCACTTAAGAAGCCTGATTTCTTTAGGTCGTAGGAATAATCGAGGGATTAGCTTCAACGCCTCAACGGTGCAATAGTTACCTGAGTCCGTTGTATCAATGTCACGGATAAGCTGACCTAGCACCAATGGCTTAGTAATGGCAGCTCGATGCTCAACCTTTGGCATTGGCTTGAGAATATCCCTAAGAGATAAACCTAGAGCCGGATTACGGCGTGTATACCTATGAGCCAAGGCATAACAAAAAATACGATTTATTACAGAGAGTATTAAGGGTGCTGTCCTCCTTTTACCATCTGCCTCGATAGACAGCATCAACTCGGCAATATGCCTTTCGTCAATAGTATCCACAGGTAATTTAGCGATAGGTTTCATAGCAAAGCTAATCCAACCCTTAACTTTTTTTGCATGATCTTCAGACCATGAAGACTCTTGTTGCTCCCACCACTTCAAAGCAACCACACCGAAGATGCGATCTCCTTCTTTTGAAACACGCTTTTTAGCTTGACGCTCTTCAGCAGGATTAAGCCCCTGCGCTATCAGAGCACGGGCTTCAACAGTCATTCTTCGAGCTTCAGATAGGGGTATCGTAGGATACTGACCAAAAGCTAGCACAGCCTCCTTACCGTTGTACGTAAACTTCATACGCCAAAGCTTAGAGCCATTACTTTTCACCAGTATATACAGGCCATTGCCGTCACTTGTCTTCTTTTGGTTTCGACCTTCAGGACAGCTCAAATTCTTAACTTTTACATCTGTTAATGCCATAACTCACCTTAATTAGGGTACAGGTGGGGGTATTATGAGGGGTACTGCTGATTTTAAACACCCTATTCAGGGTAACGATATCAACCGATACCCCTCATTAGACCCTAGATACCTTGCGATTCAATGAGATATTATGAGACTGACTGCAACTAAAAGGCAACAAAAAAGCCCGTAAACACTAAGCTTACGGGCCTTCCTGATATTACTTGAGACTTATTGAGATTAAGTCAGGACGTTTACATCATGCCGCCCATGCCACCCA
>MAAA01014216.1_pt1 | contig 15210 bp, 11 predicted proteins | sample 1115971 | NCBI WGS metagenome assembly MAAA01 (sample SAMN04961123, study PRJNA320927) | seawater metagenome | isolation source: sample BD02T6 sea water enriched with oil for 6 days | place: USA:Gulf of Mexico | collected 2013-07-27 | reverse complement strand
TGGACGGGACCATCAGTAGTAATTTTGAGCGTATTGCGAGCTGGATACAGAGTTCAGGAAGGGATGCTGATTGGATTCACAATCGTGCAATTTCTGATGAATGGCTAGATATTCTAGAGGAGTCGTGCCCTAACTAATTTCTCTCACTTTACAATTTATTCAACACTTGTCTAATACTGAGCATTGCATCGAAAATATTAATTTAATCTCTTTGCTTAAATATGATTGAATTGTATAAAGGGTTTCTCCATAAATTGTCTTGACTGGATCAAGGTTAACCTTGTTACTAATTGTAGATATATTGTTGTGGGGTGAAAGGATTCCCCCTTTCCATTAAAATATACTAATCTATGGGGCTGTGCCTAATTAAAGTCCCAGGCAAATCCATCTCCATCCATGATACAAGGGTGCCGCCTCCCTCAAGGGTTTTAACCCCTAACACTAGATTCTGAAGGCTTTCAAAAAAAACCTGATTAAGAAATTGATTTATCTCTGCAAATGAGTTTGTTTCTATCACCCATCCGGATATATTAAACTCTAAAATTGATCCTTTGCTATGCTCTAAAGCTATGTCTCTATTAAGGCCAAGATATATAAGATTTTTTTCTAAAGGAAGGGAGTGGATAGAATAATTATTATCCTCGTGACTTGCTGATAAAAATTTATTACTAGATATAATTCTTTCAGCTACACCGGGCGAAGTACCGTGGTAAACAGCTTTATTTGTATACTCATATACCTGGTAGAATGACACCATTCTCTGCTCACTAAATTGAATAGAATGAACAAAGCTAATGATGCCTCTATGGCATGAGCAGTCAGGAAATAAGTTTGTGTGGTTTTCGTATTGAGAAATTAAAAACTGGTCAGTGTGAGATTCCGTTAAATTTTTAATATCACACGATTTATTTTTGGTATCAAATCTGCGGAAACAAGCCTGAAACGCTAATAAATATATTTTCTCACATTTATTACAGCTATGAATAATTGGTATGCTATCAACTGAAAAGCTTTTGACACAGTTAGGGCACTCAAAATCCATATAAAACCCCTCTAGAAAAATAATAATTATATGAAATAACTAGGGTGTTAGATCACCCTAGTTACTTATTTTTAGGTTTGTAACTTAAATTCGGAAACTCCATTTTTCGAAATTTCAATGGCCCATTCATAACTTCCTGTGTCGGGGTTAAAGTTATGAATAACCCATTTTCGATGTGTTCCTTCTTGATACCTTCTACCTATTTGAATAGCCAGAGAGGATTGAACAGATAAAAACATATGTATTCTTTTTACATTTTTAGATGTTGATAGCTTATCTACAATACTTTGAACTTCATCCGAGATGCTTTCTAGATTCTCCTGATTCTGAATTAGATTTCTTTCAGACACAGATGATGGGGATATTAAGGTTGTATGACTCTGTAGTGCTTCAGGTAGCTGATCCTTATTTATAGGAGTGCTAAATCCTATGGCAATGCCTATGTCACCGTTTTCATTAGGTGTATTTATCAACTGGTCATGTTTTAGTATTACTTTCGTATTTTCTTCCTGTAAGGTTTTCCATTTCGAGTTTCGGTGAAACTTATCAAAATATACGACTTCGGCTGTTAAATTCCTAAGCAAGGACCCGTAAGCAACTAAAAAAGGTATTCTAGCTAGACCACCAATATATAGTTTCTTGCATTTATCATGGACTATAAATCGGTTGAAAAGATCAACACAAACCTCCGAATTAAAGCGTGTAACTTGGGTTTCTAGCGTGCCTTTATCTTCCTCAATTCCCAGCTTAACAGACTCTCTAGCCTTCCTACTTTCTGTCTTAGATAAGACCTCTTCTGGGAAGTGGATATTAGTACCTGGCAGGCCTGTAATCAGTACCCTAGCCGTATGCCTTGCAGTTGATGATAGCTCTATATATATTAAGCCAAATCCAACTGATGCAATAACCACCCCTGCGAGTATCGAATAGATGGACGCTTCATTTAGTGTCATTTCAATATATTGGATAAAAAAATCATCAGGAAGGAATACTTTTACGGCGATAGCACTGAGAGGACTGCCAACTAATCCAGTCACCATCATCCATACGCCAATTTTGGTTAAAGGGTATGAGCTTTTAAAATAGGGTAGAATTTTATTAATTACCCATTTAATCATTTCAAATTTACTACTTTCCAATTTCATACTCCCCTAATAATTCAATTTTATTTCTATAGAATGTCTGCGTTCCTAGCCAGCACCGAATATGTGTCTGACCAACTATAAAAAAATATAGCCTTTCACCTTCATATCTAGATTTACTTAAGGCATTTAACCAATCTTTTTTATCGGTACCAGAGTAATTTGGTTTGGGCTCTGGATGTGTATGCCACAGGCCGAGATAAGTTGAGTGGCCATTAGTGTCCTTCCATATGCGTCTGACAATCTTGTTATGTTCAAGAGAGCGATGATAAAGGCAACGGCCTTGCTTATCTTTATTTTGAGGCGGTGTGAAATCATCAACTAAAATCATACCGCCTGAATTTAGATGCTTCCCAATTAGCACGCCACCAGATTCAGGTGCCTTTATACTAAGCTGACAAAATTCGGTCAGTTTAGTAATTAGCTCCCCAGATACTCTAACGAGTCCGTAATTTGGAACATCCATTTCCCACTCATTGCTCATGGCATACCCTGCAGTTTTCAGCATGTACAAGATCAACTTCCTCCTTAAGGGGCATCGTGTTAAACCGCTCAGTTACTGCTAGCCCGTGCCTCTCATCTCCTTTCCAGCTTATAGCCTTAGAAAAGTATTCACCTAATAACATATCAATACATTGCTTTGTGGCAATGGCTGCTGTTTGGGAGGAGTCAAGGTATGAGAAAGGGGTAAATACTCCAGCACAGCCAGTTAAGTTTTTAGAGATACTTTGCCCAGAAGCAACCAAACTTAACCCGTTACTCATAGTAAACCCGTGTTCATCGGTATAGATGCATTCAAGGCAGGCTTTATCAAAATCGAGTGCAACTGAGTGACCACCATAGCCTGAAGCTTCATTCCAACAGAAAATAGCCGCGGTTTTATTAAGGCTCTTTAGAACTCTGTTTATATATAAGTTTGTTGAAGGCGACCCAACGGCCACTATCACGACATCAGAAGTTAAAAAATCTGAATCACTAGTCACACCGTCAAAGCCAGCGGGCTTTTGTTTGATCTTGATATAAGGAATATCAGACTGAAGCGATAGAGCTAATGCACTGACCTTTGTATAACGAGCAACCTTACCAGTCTTAGAGTTTGCCTGAAAATCGAGCGAACTGCCGCCTAATCTATGCCTATAAATATTATCAGCATCAAAACTATCGTGATCGACTAATACCAACTCTCCAATGCCAGACTTAGCCAGCATTGCAGATATTTCACTACCAACAGAACCACAGCCAATAATGCATACCTTTTTTGTAGCAAGACTAGTCTCAGCACCGCCACGCTCCAATAGGTACTGCTCGCTATGCCTAGTGATTGCATACGGCATTATGCTCCAGTCCTTATTTGTGTTGTGTAAAGGATACATTAATGGCTTCTTAGATGAGAACTGTAATAGAAATTGAGTTCGCTCACCGCGCTCTCTAGGCATAGATACCAAAACAAAAAATGATTTCCCTGTTTTGAACGATTTTGAAAGCCGTACAAACTCAGATTTCCCTTGTATGGACAAATTATTTTTTAATACATCAAAGTAATCATACGCAATATTGCCTTGATTAATTGGAGGTAGTACAGGCTTATCCAGGGCTAAGTGGATAATTTTCTGATCAAAAGTATTCAAAGATTTAGAAAGGTTACTAAAGTCATTGGGTAAACTGTTATCACGACCACACAATAAAACAGGGTTGTGCTGCAGGCTTGTGCCTGAGCCTGTCTTCTTTATTCTCAGTGTGGTGAATTCAGTCTCACCATTAGCAACATAGAAAGAGTTAACCTTTTTATCAAAATCAAAATACCCTTCAATTTCATCAAAAAGCTCATCTTGATAAATTTTTAAGCTCGCCCTCTCTAACAGTTTTAAAGTATCCACAGCAAAACTATCAATGATATCGCTAACTCGATCATAATCTAGGAGAATTGAATCACTTTCCTCGACACAAATTACGCCAGACTGGTTAACATGTGGAATCATTCCTATCTTATCTTTATCCTGGAGCCTTGCCGATGGCAGGCGATAGGGGAAAAGAGGTGGGAATACTAATGAGATATTCCATATGCGCTTACCCCCTTGTAGTTTAAGCCCGTATTCCGATTCAGAAATTTCAGAGGTCTCTAAAATTAACGGGTTATTTAGTTCCGCTATGGCCTGCTTTAAATCAGCTCCATTCATGCATTTTGACCAGTAGTTATATAAGGAGCAGTTACAGTGGCCTTACTATCTTCGGCCAGCGGAAAGTCTTTACCAAAGACCTTACGAAGAATCTTGCTCGCTTCATGATCAGAAGCTTCACCTGATACCGCTTCTAGGGCTTCTAATAAGGCATCAACTTCTTCATAGAAATTGTTTTTATGCTTTTCAGTCATCTTATAATAAACATCCTTGCGAGGAGCTACAGGCAATTTAACGTTGATGTTTTGGTAGTTTAGTGAGGCGCCATCGATGATTTTTGTGGTATTTATAAACGATTTTTTCATTGCACGAACGATAGTGATTAACGCTTCAAGGTCATTGTCTTCGTTGTACGAAAATGCTTTCCTCGCTTGAATTGTAATACCTATCGATGGCGGAGCTGCATTACCGTCACTCGTGAATACCTTTTCCTTCCATTTTTTTAACGCCTTTACGCAGCGTCTAAATTGCTCTGATTCTTTAGTAATCGTGGAAGTGTCTGCAACCCATTGAATTAACTCTTTAGGTGCTGATTTATACCAAACATACTCATCACTGAATTCTTTGCCCCAGGCAATGTGCGTATCTGTGCCATTGTCAGCATATATTGCTATATCAACATGATAGCCATTAGCGTACTCAACAGTAATACAAGGCCGATTATAGGTGACAGTCCTCTTGGTAACTTTATCTAGCGCATTGCGTACCAATTTCTTCAGCTTTTTAGAGTCATATTCCTTATTAGTAATATCAAAGATGATTCCAACATCAATATCATAGTCATCATTCTTCGGAATAATGCCGGTATTCATGGCATAAGAGCCCTGGTCAAACTTTTTAAACGTTAGCTTCTTATCAGTACCTGGAACCACCTCAGCCTCAAGTGAATTAGTTAGCTCATTAACTAATAAGTCTCTTTTATCGCGAAGCGCTTTATTTTCGTCAAAAGTGCCCATCTTGATCTTATCGTGGAACTCACTAAATTCTTTTTGTAATTTACCCATATTTCATATCTCCTCTTATTTTCATTAATAGCGCATATATTGCACCCCTTCATTCAAATGCACCATTAGGATGTTGCATTCTATGGTCATTATATTGATTGACTTTGATGCCTGCGTCAAGCAAAATATTTGCATCTTTTGAATGGTGCACTTACATGAAGAGTAAACTAGCTGATTTAGCGGTGGTTAAGGCAGGCCACCCATTCAGAGGGAAGATAGAAGAGATCAAGGATGGTACTGCTCGAGTATTACAAATTAGAGATTTGGATGAGTTTGGACAAATAAAAGACTGGTGCAGTGTTGTGCGAACTGAAATAGCAGGCCGCAAAGAGCCTGACTGGCTAGAGCGTGGCGACATACTATTTGCAGCCAGAGGGCTGCGTAATTTTGCAGGCTGTCTAAATGATATCCCAGAGCCCACAGTTTGCGGGCCGCATTTTTTCCAAATACATGTACATAATCACCACCAAATATTGCCTGAATACTTGGCTTGGGCTTTGAACCAGCAACCTATTCAAAAATACTTTAAACAATCTGCTGAAGGCAGTGCACAGCTAAGTATTCGCAAAGCAGTGCTAGAAAACACAGAAATCACAATACCGACTCTAGCTAAACAAGAGTTGCTCATAGCACTGTATAAAGCCGCGATTAGTGAACAAAAGATACTAAAAGCGCTGCTAGCTACTAGAGAGCAAGAAATAAATTTTATAGCTCAAGACATTCTTGGCTAAACAACCGAATAATTTAAGGATAAAGAAATGACAGGTTTACAGATCGACCAAGACCCAATACTTCAAGATACGGTTAATAAAGCCGTTTGGGCTGCCTGTGATACTTTCAGAGGCACAGTAGACCCATCTATATATAAAGACTTCATACTGACCATGTTGTTCTTAAAATATATCTCAGACGTCTACCAAGATGACTATGACAAGCTTGTTGAGCAATATGGTGATAATAAACCGCTTGTAGAGGCTATGATGGCCAAGCAGCGGTTTGTGCTGCCAACAGGCTCAAGCTTTTGGGATATATATGAAAAGCGCCATGAAGCCGGTAATGGCGAGCGTATCGACCTAGCATTGCACGCTATAGAAGAAGCCAATGGCACCAAGCTTAAAAACGTATTCCACGACATCTCTTTTAATACTGATAAGTTAGGTCAAGACAAACAAAAGAACGAAACTCTTCGTCATATCCTAGAAGACTTTGGTAAAGACGTACTTAACTTACGCCCTAGTCGTGTTGGTTCGCTAGACATCATTGGTAATGCTTACGAATACTTAATCAAGCACTTTGCTGCTGGTAGTGGTAAGTCAGCGGGTGAATTCTACACACCGCCTGAAGTGTCTGATTTATTATCGGCTATTTTAGAGCCTCAAGAAGGCGATCAAATCTGTGATCCCGCTTGTGGTTCCGGCTCATTGCTTATGAAGTGTGGCCGCAAAGTGAGAGAAAATTTCAACGGCTCCAAAAAATACGCCTTGTTCGGGCAAGAAGCCATTGGCTCTACCTGGGCATTAGCCAAAATGAATATGTTCCTACACGGTGAAGATAATCACCGTATTGAGTGGGGAGATACCATTCGTCACCCTATGCTCTTAGATAAACACAGTAAAGGCTTATTGCACTTTGATATCGTGACCGCTAATCCTCCATTCAGTTTAGATAAATGGGGTCATGAAGGGGCAGCAGACGATGAGTTTGGGCGCTTTCGTCGTGGTGTGCCTCCAAAAACTAAAGGTGACTATGCATTTATTAGCCATATGATTGAAACTCTAAAGCCTGCTACTGGCAGAATGGGGGTCGTAGTGCCCCATGGCGTATTATTTCGCGCATCAAGTGAAGGTAAGATTCGACAGAAACTGATTGAAGAAAACTTATTAGATACAGTTATCGGACTACCCGAAAAGCTGTTCTTTGGTACGGGTATTCCTGCAGCAATTCTATTGTTCAAAAAACAAAAATCAGATAAAAAGGTTTTGTTCATTGATGCCAGTCGTGAATTTAAATCGGGAAAAAATCAAAATCAGCTAACCGCTGAAAATATTAAAAAAATAATCGACACATATAAAGGTCGTGAAACAAAGGATAAGTATTCATACCTAGCCAATTTTGACGAAATAAAGGAAAACGATTTTAATCTCAATATTCCTCGCTATGTAGACACATTTGAGGAAGAAAACGAGATTGATTTGATGGCTGTTCGTGCTGAACGCCTGCAGCTCCAAGGAGAAATGAAAGCTTTAGAAGTGGAAATGGAAGGCTATTTGAAGGAGCTAGGTTATGGTGCCTAATGGGTGGGAGTTAAATTCAGTTAATGACTTATTCGATACTAATTTGGGGAAGATGTTAAACCAAGAGGCTAAGATTAAAGCCCCTCACTATAGATATCTAGGAAATAGTGATGTTAGATGGGGGCACTTTAATTTTACTAATTTGAAGTCTATGTACTTTAGTGAAAAAGAAAAAAATAAATTCACACTTAAGCAAGGAGATATCCTTATGTGTGAAGGTGGTGAGGTTGGTCGTTGTAGTATTTGGAATTCAAAAAATGAAATTGTATATTATCAAAAAGCATTGCATAGACTTCGCTCTAAAGGGGGTATAGTTCCAGAATACTTTTACAATTTTATGTGTTTTATTGCAGGAACAAAAGCACTAGATGATTTTACAACTCGAACAAGTATTGCACACTTAACACAAGAAAAATTATTAAAAATAATTATTAAAACACCTCCGAAGGGTGAGCAGAAAAAAATAGCAAATATCTTATCTTCCTGGGATAAAGCAATTAACACCACGAATGCACTTATCTACAATAGAAAGCAGCACAAAAAAGCCTTAATGCAACAACTGCTTGCAGGTGAGAAACGCTTTTCTAGGTATAAGGGTGACTGGAATGAAGTTAAATTATCCGATATCGCAAATATTATAATGGGATCATCTCCCAAATCCTCTGCGTACAACGAAATAGGTGAAGGATTACCCTTATTGCAAGGGAATGCAGATATAAAAGAGCGTAAATCTCGTCCAAGAATACATTCCTCAGAGATAACAAAAGAATGCCAAGTTGGAGATATATTATTAAGCGTTAGAGCACCTGTTGGTTCCGTAGCTAAATCGCTACATCACGCTTGTATAGGCCGAGGAATTGCAGCAATTACTACAAGAATGAATTATTCGCAAGACTTCTTGTATCAATGGTTACTTTGGTTTGAAGCGAGGTGGGAAAGACTTTCTCAAGGTAGTACTTTTGAGGCTGTGAATAGTAATGAGATCAAATCAATACATCTCATAATTCCTTGCATTGAAGAGCAAGAAGAGATTGCCGCCGTATTGATCAATGGCGACAAAGAAATAAATCTACTAGAGCAACAATTAGCCGATTTAAAGCAAGAGAAAAAAGCACTAATGCAGCAGCTATTAACTGGTAAACGCAGGGTGAAGGTAGACGAAGGAGAGGCGGTTTGATCTCGCGGGAATGACCTTATGGAACTAACAAAAATAAAAGAATTACTTAATAAAGCAATCGCGCATCACTATAATGATAACCGTGAGAGTACGTTGTTTGACATCGGCATGCGAGGACATTTTGAGAACCCCACTACGGAAGTGTTAGCATTTTTCTGTGATGCCGAAGCTGATCATGCAATGGGCAGCTTGGTTGTTGATAGCTTTCTTGCTGTTATTACCCATAAAAAAGGCGTAGCTATTCCGTATGAGGAAAACAGCCTATCTACGCCGCAACGTGAAGTTACCACTGAAAATGGTAAGCGTATTGACTTAATGTTTGGCTCTGATACTTGGTTAATGGCGATTGAAAATAAGATATATCACAATCAAGCTAACCCCTTTGAAGAGTATGAATCTTTCATTAATAAAAAAATTGATCAAGATATTTTCACTGAGCAAAAGCCTCTATTTGTCCTGCTTTCCCCTAGCGGTAAAGTAGCCAAGCCAGATGTACATGTACACTGGTGTGGTATTTCTTACCCTGAACTCATTGCAGAGATAAAAAATAGATTGAAAGATCATTTTTACGATAAACCTTTTAATAAATGGGTAATTATCCTAAAGGATTTTTTGTTGCATCTGGAAAATATGATGACTAAAGATAAAATAAATAGCGATCAAGATAAATTTGTTTTTGAAAATATTACAGGAATATCAAAAACATGGGAGTTATTATTAAAGTCCTTTTCTGGGTTGGATAAGGGATTCAGAAAAGAGATTGAATTAAGCGAGAATATTGATCGTGAAATGAAAGTGAAGTATCAGAGTTGGTTTCAAAAACTACCAACCTATAAGTATTCAATTGCAAACAGTCAGATTGAGTTGATTTTATTTGTGATTGATGATGGGGCTAACTTCAAAAATTCAAATAATAAGAATAATGTAAATAAAAGTGTATTCATTCAAATTCATGTGGAAAAAAAGGAAGGTAATGATCTGCATGATAGAGTTTTATCGCTATTTGAGGATAAATTAGTAAATAACTGGTGGAACAAAAATAAACTACATATTCGCTGGCCTGCAGAAGATTTGACGACAGAGGGATTATTAAAGGATTTAACAGAAACGTTTATAAAGCTGTATCAAGTAGAGCTTAACCCGGATAGTTTAGAGTAAAGGAATCGATTGATGAAAGAGTTTACATTTTCAACGCGTGACGAGTTTAATCGGAAAAATATAGCAGAAAAAGCAATAAAATTGCTTCAGTCCGATTTAGATATTTCCCCTATGATTATTGATGGTGGTTGGGGGGCGGGTAAGACCGAATTTTGCCATAAATTAATTAACCTTATGAAAGAAAGCGATACTCATGAGTTAATTTATGTCGATGCTTTTAAATCTGATCATGCAGACGAGCCACTAATGACAGTACTCGCTGAAGTATTGAAACTAATTCCTAATGATGCCCAGCGGGCAAGCTTTATTAAAAAAATAGTTCCGGCTATTCGCTATGGGATTAAGGCATCGCTTAAAGCTGGAGTTAGTCACTTTTTAAGGCAAGATGCAGCAGACTTTGTGGATGACTTTGATAAAGAGATTCAAAAAGCAGCTGATAAGGCTATCGATTCTTCTGTAGAGTCAATGCTTGATGATCATATTAATGCAGATAAAAGCTTAAAAGCTCTACAAGACGTATTAAATGAGGTGTCAGCTGAAAAACCTATTGTCATATTTATTGATGAGCTAGATCGATGCCGACCTAATTTTGCAATAAATATGCTAGAGATAATAAAGCATGTATTTAATATTGATAAGGTTCAATTTGTATTGATTACCAATACAGAGCAACTGAAAGCATCCGTAGAGCACTGCTATGGAGAGCGTGTTGATTCCCATAGATATTTAGATAAATTCATTAATTTCAGATTTTCTTTACCGGTACAGGTAAATAGAAATAGTCGCTACTATTCAAGCGCTTCTGAATTATACCTTAAGGAGCTTATAGCTTCCCGTAATATTCTTCCTCCCGGATTAGGTGAGGAAGGGCCCGTTACTGATTTCATTTTCAATCTTATTAAGATTAATAACCTATCCTTAAGAGAAATTGAAACGTTAGAGCGGCACATGTGTATATTTCAAACAATTTCACCTGATGGTGCATTCGCAGCGAATGACTATGTAGGCTATTCATCTTTTAAATTCCTAGCCGTATTTATATTTTGCTTTAGGCCAAAGTTAATACTTGATTTTGAGCTCGATAGGTTAGCAATAGATGACATAGCTGAATTACTTGGGCTGTCAGAAATTCCCCGCATAGACCCTAGGCGCCCTAGTGTTGCAGAAATAGTCCTCGTTTTAATTTCACGCGATGCGTTTGTTCTATCGAATAGTTTTAAAACTCACCCAGAAGATGATGAAGGCTGGAATCAATTAATAAAAGGAAAATTTATGGATGGAGTTGTCGATGAATTTGAGTGCAGTAATATTATGAAAGAAGCCTTCAATGTATTGGCTCTAGCTGGGTAATAAAAAATGGCACAATCAATTGCTGATTTTCGCGAAGAAGCCAGTTCGAAGCTACCTGCATTATCCTTGCTAACTAACCTAGGTTATACGTTCATTCCGCCCAGAGAGTGCGAAACTTTACGAAGTAAAAATCAGGTTATTCTTGAGCCTATGATACGCTCATTTCTGTCCAAGAAAACGTTTCCTTTTTTAGGTAAACAGCACCAGCTTTCAGAAGCCTCTATTGATAAAATAGTGCATGAACTTAATCCTGCTATGAATTTAGGATTGAAGGCTGCAAATGAAAAGCTATATAACGCCCTTATGTATGGCATAACGGTTACTGAGTTTGTCGAAGGAAAAAAAGCTTCGCCTACTATTCAGTTAATTGATTGGCAGAATATTGAAAACAATCAATTCTATTATACTGAAGAGCTTATTGTTCTAAATAGTGAAGGCACCGGTAACCGTATCCCTGATATTGTTTGTTTTGTAAATGGTTTACCCTGGGTTGTTATTGAAGCAAAACGTCCTGATTCTTCCAAGGAGGGTAAGTTAACCATTAGCGAAGGCGTGTCTCAGCAGATCCGTAACCAGGGTCAAACAGAAATCCCTCACTTATTTGCTTACAGCCAACTATTACTTTCGATTAATGGATATGAGGGCTTGTATGCTACTTGTGGCACACCTGAAAAGTTTTGGGCTAGATGGAAAGAAGAAGAGATTCCAGAGGCTGAATTTGTTCGTTTAAAAAATAAAGCGCTCACTGATGAGCAATTGAATTCAATATTCTCTCACCGTCCAGTAGCTAGTCAACAAGAATACCTGTCGCTAATCAGTGGTGGCGAGCTCACTGTTACAGATCAAGACCGTTTAATTATCAGTCTGCTACGTCCTGATCGCCTATTAGATATGGCTCGTCTATATACCTTATTTGATAAAAAAGCAGGCAAAATTGTGGCCCGCTACCAGCAGGTATTTGGTATTAAAGCGCTAATAAAGCGTATTGGTCAGGTCAATACTCAAGGTTCCCGTGAAGGCGGTGTTATTTGGCACACCACCGGGAGTGGTAAGTCTTTTACCATGGTATTTCTATCCAAGGCTTTAATCTGGCTTGAAGAGCTGACCCAGTGTCGCGTGATCATTGTGACCGACAGAGTGGACCTAGAGGATCAGCTAAGCCGTACTTTTGCTTCAGGTGGCGTATTGAGCGACCGAGACAAAAGAGATTCTATGGCTACTTCAGGCCGTCGCCTTGCTGAGCAAATTGGTAAAGGGAATGAGCGAATTATCTTCTCTATTATCAATAAATTTGGTTCAGCCATTAAATATGAAGAGTGTTTTAACGACAGCCCAAATATATTGGTATTAGTGGATGAAGGTCATCGAAGCCAAAATGGTGAAAACAATATTCGTATGCAGCAGACCTTACCTAATGCTGCTTTTATTGCATTTACGGGCACGCCGCTTTTAAAGGATGATAAAACTGAGAATAAGTTCGGTAATATTATTCACTCTTATACTATGCAGCAAGCGGTAGAAGATAAAACCGTTACTCCTTTGCTATATGAAGAGCGAATCCCTGAACTGAATGTTAACGATAAAGCAATTGACGCCTGGTTTGATCGTATGACAGATAAGCTTACTGATGATCAAAAAACAGATTTAAAAAGGAAGTTTTCTCAGAAAGGTCAAATCTATCAAACCGAGGGTCGTATTGAACTGATAGCCCATGATATTTCTGATCACTTTCAAAACTTTAAAGAGCAAGGCTTAAAAGGTCAGCTAGCTTGTGATTCGAAAGCATCTGCGATTCGTTATAAACAGGCCTTGGATAAGATAGGCAAAGTAACATCTGTGGTTGCCATGTCTGCGCCCGACACTCGCGAAGGACATGAGGCAGTTGATCAAGAGAGTAAGGACATTGTGCAGAATTGGTGGAAAGGCAATGTCACCCCCAATTACAGCGGTGATGAGAAAGCTTACACCAAAGCCATCATAGAAGATTTTAGTCGTGATGATGGGCCAGACATCATGATTGTGGTAGATAAGCTGCTAACAGGGTTTGATGAGCCTAAGAATACGGTTTTATACATAGATAAACCCTTAAAAGAGCACAACTTGATTCAGGCCATTGCACGGGTAAACCGATTGCACGCTAATAAGCTGTTTGGTTACTTAATTGACTATCGCGGCATTTTGAAAGAACTTGATACAACCATAGAGAAATACCAGGATCTTGCAGAACGTACGCAGGGTGGCTTTGATGTAGAAGACCTTAAGGGCCTCTACAATCGAATGGATACTGAATATAAAAAGCTACCAGGTTTGTACAGTGCGCTTTGGGGTATTTTTGAAGGTGTAAAGAATAAACAAGATCACGCAGCTTTGCGTCAGGCATTAAGCCCTAAAGTAAATGAAATTGAAGGCCAGTTTGTGGATGCAAAGCTCAAAAAACGAGATGAGTTTTATACCGCTTTAACGGATTTTTCAAATTGCATGAAGGTCGCCCTACAGTCAGCAACATTTTTTGAAGATAAAAGCTTCGATGATAAAAGACAACATTATAAAGACACCTTAAAAATGTTTGTAAACCTTCGCAAGCAAGTCCGTGAAGATGCAAATGAAACTGTTGATTATGATCTGTACGCAGAGGATATTAGGCAGCTATTAGACAAGCATATTGCGGGCATCGAAGTTAAAGAGCCTGAAGGTGCCTACTTAGTTGGCAATCTTGGTAAAGACGTTAAGCCTCAAGATTTAACGGATGAAGAAGCTCGTAACCAAACGGATAAAATTACGGGTCGTGTCACTAAGATGATAAAGGAAGACTTAGCCGATGACCCTTATGCTCAAGAATACTTTTCTAATCTTCTCAAAAAGGCGATTGCTGATACCAAGGCTATGTTTGACGCTCCTGTTAAACAGTATATTTTGTTTGCTAACTTTGAAGAAGAAGTGAAAGAACGAAAAGTTAAAGGTATGCCCGCTGCTTTTACAGATAAAAACGGCAAGCAGAATAAACACGCTCAAGCCTACTATGGTTTGTTTAAACATCTATTCGATAGCGATTTATTAAGCAGTTCAGAATTAGATGACGAAAAACTGATTAAGCATGCTCATTCAATTGATGAAGCCGTTAAGACAGCGGTAGCTGAATATTCTATTAATCCAGCAGAAATAGAAAATGCTATCAGCATGAAGCTACTGCCTATGCTGTTTACTGATCTTGGGATTGAGAATGCAGAGCGCCTTATTCAAGAGGTTCTGCAGATTACCCGATTGGTGTTGTCTCGTGGGTAGTGCTAAATGAAGGCTGTCGCAAAAAGTGCAAGTATAGCGGCTGAAATTGACAATTCTACTCAAGAGCGTGGAGTGTTCAGTTACGGTGATGAAGTTATCCATTATGACGTCATTCGTAAGACTGCTGTAGCTAAAAGCAAAGAAAATCAGCCTGCTAGTAAGATCGTGATCAAAGTGCACCCTGATCAACGAGTGGTGGCGGTAGTGCCCTTTTCTGCTAGTAAAGATTCTATCCAGAAAGCCATGATCAAACGGGCTCGCTGGGTTTGGCAGAATATCCAAGAGTTCTCTAATCTTCAAGAGTATGTACTACCCAAAAAGTACTTAAGTGGTGAAACTCAATTTTATCTTGGGCGTAGATATGTTTTAAAGGTGCTAATTGATGAGAGTGAGATATCTCAAGTAAAGCTACTTAGAGGGAAGTTAAAGGTAACCCTTAAAAAAGAAAATGAAGACAGATCAAACCAAGTACAAGCCTTACTTAATCAATGGTATTTAAAGCACGCAAAGCATGTTTTTTATGAGCGATTACATGCAATGCTAGAGAAAGCTACATGGGTGGAAGGCATTCCGTCATTCCGAAT
>MAAA01014214.1_pt1 | contig 15243 bp, 5 predicted proteins | sample 1115971 | NCBI WGS metagenome assembly MAAA01 (sample SAMN04961123, study PRJNA320927) | seawater metagenome | isolation source: sample BD02T6 sea water enriched with oil for 6 days | place: USA:Gulf of Mexico | collected 2013-07-27 | reverse complement strand
TGTGCACCCTGGTTGTATTTCTCCACAATCTCATTAAATCGCTCTTGGAAATCAATACGAGTGGAGTTCTTATCCAGCATGGGCTGAATTTTCAGCTCACATATGCGTTTTAAGCGTTCTGCATCTGCCCGGCTTGGTTTCCTGGTGCGCTCCAGCATTGCAGACAGTGCATCAAAGTTAATCTCGGCAATATTGATAGGGTTGGGTAGGTTAGACTTAATCTCGATGGTGGTAATGGCGTCATCTAGCAATTGGTCTACCTGAGTACGTACCACATGCAACACATCATCATCATCTACCTGCTGCCCCATGCCTTCCAATATGTCTTTTAATAACACATTGTAAAAAGCCCGCTCCGCTATAAACGGCATGGCCGCCTTATCGGGCAGCAAGGCTTTAAATATACGGTTAATACGGCGTACATGACCTGTATATACCTCTAAACACTTGGGCTCCATTAAGGTTTCAGCTGCCAGCTCTATTAATTGCAGTTTTTCGAAGTTCGCACTGCTTGCACTCATGATGGCATCTACATCGATTTTATTCTCTTTCAAGAAGATCTTGGCATCCAGTAAGGCTGTACGGGCCTCATAAACCAACACAGCCTTATTCTCTGCCGCCATCCCCCCTAAAGTGCTTGAAACATCATATTGAGCTTGCTCTTCGTTTATATCGTCGGTATTTCCACCTCCGTAAGTACCCAGAGCTTCTTGTAGCGCCCCGAAGATATTAATGTAATCCACTACCTGGCCACATTCTTTGCCTGGAAATACTCGGTTAGCACGGGCAATGGTTTGCATCAGGGTGTGATTCTTTAAGGGTTTATCAATGTACAAGGTGGATACACACGGGGCATCAAACCCTGTTAGCCACATGGCGCACAGAAACACGATCCGTAAGGGGTCATCAACGTCTTTAAACTTATCGTCTAGCTCTTCACGCATGAAACGCTCAAGGTGCGTTTGGTAATCTAGGCCTTTTTTCTCCATGGCCTCGTAATCGCCTTGGCCACCCGATACCACCACAGCCATATCAGTGACTTCCATGTAGGCGATATCCTCTAATAATATGGCTCTATGAGTCCCAGTAGTCTGTCCTGCCTCCGCTTTTAACTCTGATAGCTTGGCTTGCCAAGCAATTTGTACTTTGTCATACATCTTAATGGCCGTGGCCTTATCAATAGACACCACCATGGCCTTACCGTACACACCAGATGTAAAAGGCTCCCGCCCCATAAAGTGCTCTACCAGGTCTTTGGCAATGGTTTCTAAACGGTCATCACGAGTGATAATATGGTAAGCACGGGCAAATTCTTTTTCTAAGCGCGCCTCTGATTCATCACTTAAGTCAGCATCATCAATAATGGCTTCAATTTCCTGGCCAATATCATCACGGTTTAGGTTTACTTCAGGAACACGATTTTCGTAATACAGTGGTTTAGTGGCACCGTCATCCACCGCATCGGCAAAGTTATAAACAGATACATAATCACCAAACACTTCTCGTGTTTTCTCGGCACCCTCATTTTTATTTTGACTTCTATCCAATAGCGGCGTTCCGGTGAATGCTATAAAACCGGCATTGGGCAGGGCCGTCCGCATATTAAGTGCTAATCCTGCGTATTGACTGCGATGGGCCTCATCGGTGATGACAATGACATCGTTACGATCAGACAATTCAGGGTATTCAACCCCTTTTTCAGTTCGGAACTTATGAATAAGCGTAAATACAAAGCGGTGGTCTTCAGAAAGCAGTAACTTTAACTCTGCCGCACTTTCTGCTTGGCAATCTTCTTTTAACAGGCTACAGGCATGGAAGGTTTTATATATTTGGTCATCTAAGTCGGTGCGGTCGGTGACAATTACAAAGGTCCAGTTACCCGTAAACTTACGAAAAGCCTTCTGACAGAAAAACACCATAGAAAAGCTTTTACCACTGCCTTGAGTATGCCAAAACACGCCCAACTTACCTTGCACTTCTTCAATGCTTTTTAAACCTTGCAGGGCTTGATTAACTCCTAAGTACTGATGGTACTTGGCAATAATTTTTATCGTGTGTTTCTTATTCTCAAATAGGATGAAATTTTCAATAATATCAAGCAGGCGTGATTTGTCGCAGGTACCACGAATCACGGTTTCCAGGCTCACAACACGCGTCTCATCTTCACTCGCTATTTTCTTCCACTCCGCAAAGTGCTCCCACTGACTAGAAATAGTGCCTACTTTACTCTGAATGCCATTGGATAATATGACTAGCTGGTTAAAGGTAAACAAGTGGGGGATAACACGACGATAATCGGCTAGATTTTCTTTATAAGCGTGAATTAACTGCCGGTGAGCAGCTTTTAACTCAATGAATATCAGTGGCAGGCCATTAACAAACCCTATTAAGTCTGGTCGGCGTGTTTCAATTTCTCCTGTTACCCATAACTGTGAACACAGCAAAAAGCGATTGTTTTTATGGTTCTGCCAATCGACCACACGAACGGTAACTTCATCCTCCTGCTCATCGTCAGCTTTAACTCGCACCCCTTCACGTATAAGCTTGTAACAAGCCTCGTTAGAGGCAATAGCACTCATCGCTGAACGGTCCCGAGTTATTTCATCAATAGCCTGGGTAATTTCATTTTCTGTGCAATTTGGGTTAACCGCAGATAAAGCTAACCGTAATTCGGTAGTCAATACCACCTCACCACGGGTTTCACGGCCAAGGGAGACAGAGCCAAAGTCATCCACAGTGATTTCGTCAGCATGACCCATAGTTTCATTGAAACAATTTAGGGTTTGCCAGTTAATTTCCTTAAACAGATTTATGGCGGGCTGTTCGACTAAGGCGTCTTCAGTGTATGTCATAATCCCGAAAGATCTCCTAAATCTACTGGATCGTCATATCCCACCGTACTGGATAAATAACCTGTTACAACTTGTCCAATATTTTCGATGATTTCTTTCTTCTTAGATATAAAGCCCAAAGGTATAGGAATTGGCGAGACGCTTGGCATCGATAAATGATAGGTTACTACTGCAAATTTATCTTTCAATACTAAAACCTCAGTAGATCCATCAAAAAAGCCCTCTACATATGCATGACAGTCCTCGGGGGTATCAAATAGATTTTTCCATTCCCTTAAACCAGGTTTATCATTTTTGTCAGAGATCGGTAGATATATCTTAGGCTTGTAAATAGCTTTAGCTTTTTTCCCTGTCGTTTTTGCACCATCTAAAAGTAGGTTTTTAATCGATAGGAAGCCTTTAGATCTCCCCCAAAAACTATCACTAGGGGCTAACCATATTAAATCTTGAATCTCATCTAGGTGTTCTTTAGAGAGTTCTTTCTTAACACTTGCAATCAGTTCCTGCATTCGCTCCTTATTACTGGCTGAATATATAGGACCTAAAAAAGGCTGAATATCAGCATCATCATTCCAACGTCGAGCAACCTCAATCATTAAGTCCTTAATACTAATTCCACTATCTGAAATAAACTCACCTGTTACGTTATCTGAAAATGCCTCCATAGCCCTAGCAACGGAATTAAGGTTATTCGACTTTCCTCGTTCACTTACTGCTTTAACGATTGAATCTATAACTGGCTCATCGTTGTCAAATGCATCCAGATCTTCATATTCTAAAAATCGACCAAACTCATCAAAACAAAACTCATTAGAAATACGAATAGGCTCTTGGCCAACTTTTCTAACAGAATCCATTTTATAAATTGAAGGCGGAGTTTTCTTTTCGGGATCTAATATGTGCCGCATATGCCCCTTATCTAATAACTTATAAAATTGCTGTTGAAAATGCTTCGCGACATAACGTGCACTCAAGCCTTGATGCTCGCTCTTAATAGGAAGCTGAATGCCAGCGTTCCACTTGTCGTGAGTTCGTTTACTACCTACACAGTTAAATCCAGCAATTTCAAAGGCAAATGTAGATTCTGTTTGCTGGACAACTGCTACCTGTGGCGCATCACCCACTTTAGTAAAATACCCTTTGGCTAAATTAGTTAGACTGATACTGCCATCTGAAAGATAAGTAATTTCTTCCTTAGTGAACAATTCACCTAAAGCTTCTTTCAATTCACGTTTCGATAAAGAAAAGTATGCACCTATTTGCGAAGGCTGCATTGGTGTTAAATGCACTAACCTCAATATAAACTCCCTAATAAAAGGAAGTCCTCTTTTAGAAACATATGAAAAAGCAATATTAAACCTGTGCGTAGTGAGCAAAAAATCGACTTCATGAAAAGGTACTTTGTTTAAGCTTTCCATTATTTTTTACCTTTCTTATTGGACACCTGAACATCCAACCGTTGATAAGCCTTCTCATCTTGACGTTGTTCAATGTACGATAGCACCTCACCAAGAGGGAGCATTTTATTATGACCTCGCCACATATCTGCATTACCAACAATAATAAGGCGATCCATAGCCCTTGATAAGGCCACATTAATACGATTTGGTGATCTCAAAAAACCAGGCTTCAATTTTATATCCGATCGAGTAATGGATAAGATAATTATTCTATTTTCCTTTCCCTGGTAACTATCAACCGTATCAATTTTGATAAGACTCTTAAACTTATCATCCCAGGCTTGCTCCTTAAATTTCTGACGTAAAATACGTTTCTGCTCACCATACATACAGATCACACCGATAGCAGCCTCACCTTCTTTTACGTGATCTGCCAAGTTAGCAACAAGATCCATATCGATTGAAACTTCATTTAACAAATTAATTATTTCTTCTGCTTCAGCACGATTATAAATACTAACTCCTCGATCTGAATTATGATTTGCCTTCTTACCCAATTTTGATGTATCCATCCAAGTCACATAAGAACTCATAAACTTCGGAGCTTCCCCATAAATAGGTGGGATTATTCTCTCACCATTTTCCAGCTTATTCTCATAAAAACAATGAGAAACCATACTTCCTATTGCAGGAGCCATTCGATACTGCGTTAATAATTGAGCCCCCGTTCTTTTTCCATATTCAGATTCGAAAGCCCTGGCAAAGTCACTCGCAACTAGGTCGTCAATATCGTTACTATTAACCCCTAATTTCAAAGCAAGCTCTTTCTTGTGGGGCTCTGAATATAGAGGTGGAAGCTGTTTATGATCGCCTACTAGTAACACGCGCTTACCAGCTTGCATCGCTATAGCCAACTCACTAGCAATAGACCGGGCTGCCTCATCAATAATCACCCAATCATATTGGTTATTTGCTATTCCTATATGACGTTGCCCTATACCTACACAAGTACCAGTTACTAATTGCCTAGATCTAGCTAAAAATTCGTCATAATTAACTCTCTCAGTTCCAAGTACATCAATCATATCTTTCGATATCTTAATTAGTGCCTTCGCACTGCTGGCTTCATCCGGCCTAACATTGTATCGAAAGTTCAAGTTTACTAAGAGCTGTGCCTTTAACCCAAGAAGGTCATCTTTCAACTGTAAGTCCGGATCCTGATAAACTTCTAGCTTTCCTGCAATGACATCTTCCAAGTTATTAGCATGAGACTTTAATCCACTAACGTCTTTTTGATCTTTGTCTAAATCCAATATGCTTGACTTAAGACTCACCAAAGAATCAATCGTACTAATTAGCCCGAACTCTAATGCCACTAATTCTTTTAGATAGGCCTCATCAAGACCTAAAGGTTGAGCTAAAGCCATTACACGATATTTAATCTCTGCCTTAAAAAGCTCACGCTTCTCATCAACTAGGGATTGTGAATAAACGTCTTTTAATCCATCAGATACGGCAGCTTGTCGGTTACTAAACCTAACTATTTCCAAGGGAGTTTTATGAAGCCTGCAGTGGTTCCGTATACGCTCTGCAGCCGTATTAACGGCTTCATGGGATTGACTAACTAAAAGAATATTCTGGACAGACTGCTTTGTTATTAGGTAATGAACAAAAGCGGCGATGAATTCTGTTTTTCCTGTACCAGGTGGGCCTTGCAGCATTGAAAGCGGACCATAATTAACTAATTGCTGAAATGCTGCTCTTTGTTTTTCATTTAAGCTAATTTTATTACCATGATCATCCTCTCGATCATATACTGCAAAGTCATCATCCGTTACTTCGATCTCTAAATCTAAAGGTGTACGTTTACAATCTGGCTCAAATAGGTCCGATAAACCTGAAATAACGGCTTCATCCTTAATTAATCGTTCGAGAGCATTCTTACGTTTTTCAAATGACGATTTATCCGCCTTAGACCGGAAAAAAATAACGTCACCATCTTTAAGCCTATTAACGCGATTGCTTACCTTACTTAATCTTACCTCTGACATTTGAGAAGACTTTAAAACGACCTCTCCTAGCTTATTTTCATTATCTCCATTGATCTGAATGGCCTCTATATCGTCCTTTTTATCAAAACCATCCAAGGCATCTTTTTCAGCAACATAAGGTAAAATTATTTGGTCAGAATTATTTTTTGGAGAATACGTGTCGCCACTAATCTTAATGAAAGGATGGGATGCAACTTCAGTATCAATAACGGCCTGCCACAAGCTTTTAGTGCTTATACCAATTTTATCCTGAGCATTACTTATATCTTTTGATTCATCGATAAGCACGATATCTTCTGAATGCTCTATACGTTTAACTTTAGGTTTAAAAAATTGCTCTATAGCAACTTGAAAAGCTGCGTTATCTTTCAACCTAGTATTTAAATCATCTAAATTATATGAGTAATCTGCAACAATTCGCAGTGCAAATGGTAGATCAAGATGAGCCGATTCTCTTACTTTACGACTAAAACCATCATTAAGCCTTGGCGGTAAACCGTTAGTTAAGGATTGATTATCCTTTGAATAGAAAAACTTAACCGAGCCTCCTACTCCCGTAATTTGTATCATGGCTTCAGAAGGCGATTTCCTATTTTCTAATATTTGAACAAATAGCTGCTCATTATCTGGATATATAACAACTGTTTCAAAGTCACCTTTAAGACGAATCGTCACGGTATCTATATCGGTTTCATCACCTTTAGATGGACTTAATAGCGCGTCTTTAAAACGAGCCAAATCTTTAAATCCAAAGTCTAGATCATGTAGTTCGACTTGAATTGCTTTTGCTATTGCAGGGAATACTTCTGAACTATCACCCCACTCAATATTCAAAAGTTCAGAGCTCATTCGTATTATTGCAAAAATATCACGGTCAAAATCTGAGCAACTATCAATATTCTCAGGACTGTATTTAGTATTATGGACAGAATCACTATCATGACAAAAATCAGGAATATCAATTAGATATAGCTTAAAACCGTTATCATCTCTCTCAATAATTACATTACTAGGCTTCAAGTCTCCATGCGCAAAGCCTAATCCATGCAAGTGCTCTACAGCACTTACTAATTGACTAATTAAAACCCACTTATTTTCTTCTGATAAATCGTTTTCTCCCCAAGCTAAACCATCAATATAATCCGTTACTAAAAACAAAGAACAAGATTTATTCGCAATACCAAAGTCATGTATATCGGCTAGATAAGAAGGTGAAATTGTTTGTAATCTATCAACGCGCTCTAAAAAATAAAGCAACTTCCGCCCTAAACCAGGATTTAAATCAAGCGGATTAATATTTAACCAAGCCTTAACTAGCTTTCCTTTTGATACATACACCTCTTTAGAACTGGTCTCTATAATGAAATCATCATCTTCCCGATATTTACGGGTATGACTACATTCATCCCTAAACCCCTCTAGCTCACCTAGGTCAAATTGTTCATTAATAAGCTCTTGAGGTTCAGCCATTTTAAGCTCAGAAAATAAGTCATCCGCATATCGATAGCTATCTCCATCTAAAGCTTTTTCTATAGCAGGTGCATACCAAGCTTCGCTATCTTTAATTTGAAGAAGACTTGAATTAATTGATTCTGGCGACAGGCGCTTCCCTTGTAAAATATGCCATGCCAGCAACCCAAGTGAATAGACATCCATTTGAAATGGTGTAGTTTTTTCTGAAACAGGCATACCAAGTGGAAATGCACCTTCATTCACCGACAAACTTGTTCGTTCAAGCCCTACAGTACCAATCGGCTGGTGATATGCAGAAATGAAATTAGATAAGGCAATCTCTTTAGCTGGTGATATCCAAATTGAGTGATCACCCATATCCCTATGGGCTATCTTCATTTGATGCAAATCGGAGAATTTAGCAGTTAGTAACTTCACTAAGGAAATTCGATCCGCTTCATCAAAATTTACACCATATTTACCAATAAACTCATTGAAACGTTTATGGGAAGGTGGCAATTCATAAACTTCATAATAAAGCTCTGTAACATTGTCTTTTTGTGGAATAGTTAAAGAAGTTAAACAATGATTGTATAAGTCAATTTTTTGCTCTCTAATACATCGTAGGATCTCTCGCTCACGTGAAACTATTTCAAATCTACCATCAGGTGTCTTGGAAGCAGTTGAATCTAACCGATTAAAATTCCAGCGTCGAATAAGAGATTCTTCATTTTTAGACGACTCAGACACCCCTAAGTACTCTTTATAAACGCCTTTTGGATGTTGAAAAATTTCTTTTTTCGCCATCCACCCATCAATTGAAAACGGTTTAGACTCTGTTTGCAAACCTATAAATAAATTATCAAAAAGATGAATATCTTTATACAGTTGTTCTTGTAATGAATGTTTACTAGGGAATCGTTTGTCGTATTTAGATTTATCAGAAAGGGAAAGAAACTCTTTTAAACTAACAGTATGCTTTTTTTCATTATCCCTAATACCAGAAAAATCACTATCACCTGTCATAACTACAAGGAATTCAATAAAAGGAAAGTACCCTCTATTTGTAAAACGGTCTTTAAGCGGCCCTATTTTATTTTTTATGAGGTAGATTTTATTTTGCGTCACACTAACTGGAGACCGCCCCATATTCTTATTGCCTTTAAACCAACTATCCCCACGGTTGGTCACTGGTTTGTGGTTCCAGTCTTTCAGTTCAATTATTAAAATACGATTATGAGTAATAAGAAGAAGGTCGAATTCACCCTCATTTCCTTTACTATCAACAAACCGAAAGCCTGCGTAACCTTTCCAATTATATAATGGGTTTTGTGAAACACTGGCACTACCGGGTAAAAGTTTCCCCAAATCTTGAAGTGAATTTCCTTTTGTTAATTTCTCTTTAGGCCTTTCTGGCTCAGAAAATTCCTTCTTAATCTTTTCAATGGCTAGTATTTCTTGCCTTTGAAGACCGCCTTCCCAGTACTTAATTTCCATATATTTCTACTTAATGATTATTTTACTATTATTTTTAACTCAACTTATTACACACTTCTTTGGCGGCAATAGCACTCATAACTGAGAGATGACGAGCCAAACCATCAATAGCTAAAATAAATTAGTTATTTTTATGATTTTGGTTAATTTCAGATAGAACCAAACGTTATTCTATAGTTAATCTAACCTCGCAATGGATTTCATTGAAAAAATTCTGAATTCGCCCATTGATTTCTTTAAACAGGTTTATGGCTGGATGTTCAATTAATATATCTTCCGTGTAGCTCATTACCAGCCCCTTACAAAGCTTTCTTCCGTTTCTCGTTTTCTATTTTCCAATATTTCGTAATCAATAATTGAAATAAAGCCATCAGCCCACTGCCTCACCATTTCTGATTTGTGCTGTTTCAATGATTTAAGAGCTTCTTTATCTGCCTCTAGATAGGGGATCAGTGAACCAGTCCAGCTTCGACTATGAAAGTTAGATCTAATAGCACTTAGGAGGTTTTTATTATTTCCATACTTATCAACAAGTCTTAATAGAAGCTCATTTGGGGTAAGTTGTTCATCAGATCTGTCTAGAAGTTTTAGAGAATTTGATACCAACAAAAGAGCACTCTCGTCATGGCACCACTCAACAACTACATCATGATCAATGAGAGTGAATATGCTATTTGCCTTCTTCCTGTTATCACTTCCGTTACCCAATAATTCAGATAACCTATAATAATCCCGAGACTTGGCCAACTGTAGAATCTTCAGGCTAAAGGCAGGCCATATCCTTTCAGCACAAAGCTCAAATGCACTATAAAATGATGGATGGAAATTATCCCAAAGGACAGACAAATTAATGTCGTTATTCACCACTTGATCTAATAAAAAATCAACTAATTTTAGAGCAAATAATTCATCCCCAGCCTTTAATATTTTTTTAACACTTTCCTGCCAGTGATAGGTACCAAGATTACGTACATTATGTTTTTTATCAAATGAGACGGATAATAACAATTTTTCTAGTAATGGCTTTAGCTGTGTAAAGCTATAATTATCACGACCAGACATATACATATTAAAGATATCTAATGAAGCCCACACACCATGTGCGTCAATTTCGCTTAGCTTTCCACAGAAAGCTATAATGTCATTTTCGGAAAGGTGATTTGTAACTCTTCCATAACTAAAAGCAGAAACACTGCGAGTATCTAAAGCTCCCTCTCGTATTAGCGGAATAACCTCCATTAGCTGACTTATGCCAAATCGCCCTGTTCGTAATGCATCGGAATAATAAATTTTTAACTCACTATTCTGTTGAAATATATTTAATATGCCACTCCATGCCTGGCTGTCTATTTCATACAATCCTGATAAGCAACCTGCAACAAATTCAAATCTTGCTGACTCGTTTTCAATAAGCGAATTAAGAAGTTCAGTAAGAAAACCGTCTATATCTTCTAAAACTGCACGCTTGATTATCTCATGTCCGAAAACCCAAGATTGCTTCTGTTGCTGGAATGATATAATGAAATCTAGATATGGAACCAATTCTTTAATACTTTCTAACTCATTTGCAAAACTGATGGCATCCTTTGCAGCCATATCCGTCAATTCACCACTTGCATCTTTCTCGTAATCTCGCGAAGGGTCTAAGACCAGCAGTATTATCTGTTCTTGAAAATTATTTTTATCAGGAGACAAAAGTTTCTGCCACTCTATTAAAATGGCTTTAACTTCTTTTGTCATTTTTTCAGTATCATATTCAAGTGAGTGAATTATAGACTGCGCAGCAGAAGGCCAATATTTTCCATGCCGACCAACAATTCCTCTAATAGTTTGATCAAGGAATCCAATGCTGCCAGAAGAGACCATGCCACGTATTTCATGTCCAATAGCGTCCTTAACTAAATTCGTTGCATAAGGTTTGGCAGACAGGTCCGATAACATATCGAACAACTGACTCCAGTAATCAAATATCTCTTGCCATGTTTTTGGTGCCCATTCTTGCATTTCAGGCTTTGTTCCCTGGTTCTCAGTACCAATGACCCTTGATCCACCGTGAGTGGATATAGCTTCCTTAATCGCTTCAATAGCTACAATATCTGATTTCTCTGTATCTAGAGTCAGTACTTTATGCAATATGGATAGCCGTTGACCAAAACTCGCCTCTGTGCCGCTATTTCGCCAACGGAAAAGTTGCGAGAACTGTCCAACAGAGTTATTGCTATATGACTCGCATTCGAAGCAAGCAAGTTTAAACAAACACCAAGCTGATTTTAAGAAATAACTTTTATGCCAACATAGCATCTCTAGAGACCATACAAGCTCCCTTCGAGTATCTCTACTTATGGATTCTATATCACCATCATCGACCGTCTCAAATAACCTGTAAAGAGCATCACTCGTAGCTTTTGGGTTTACCTCTACTAAGCCGCGGAATAGTCTTGAACCCTTCTTCGATAACAACAATTCCGCCTGACCAAAAGGGCTGAATTTTGAACATAAGCCCTCCACAAAACTTTGTACTTTTTCTGAATTATCAAGATACTTTATTTGATTACAGAAGCTATGCAACATACTCTCTGGCATTTCAGTAACTAATAACTGCTTAGTACCATCCAAACTTTCATTCCACCACTTCATCGCAAGATATATAGCGAGAGGCTTTGGAACAATCCGTGCAAATTTTCCTACCTTATTTATAATTTGGCGCTCTGAAAAGGTGGTAATAAGCTGATCAAAATCGGTTCGAGTAGCTTCAGCTAACCCGTACAGATACTTTTCTTCTATTTGATCTACCCCTTCGACACAGAATATGTCGAACAATGAGCAGACTTTAAGTATACGTAGTTTCTCATCCCCTAGGCTTCCTCCTGCATTTATTAACCTATCTACAAACGCTTCTTCAGTAACCTCGCCATTCAAAATACCATCATCGCGGTACCGCTCTGCAATAAGTAAAGCTAGCAGAGGATATCCTTCTACAAAAACAGTGATCTTTTCAATATCTTTTTGAGAAAATCCAGGAAGAGTCTGGCCAACTAATTTCTTAATAGCCTCAGTAGTGAGTGTTTCCAATTTAATGTGAATTGATGACTCAACCTCATCATGATCAAATCCAATAGTCACCATTCTTAGTTTCGTTGAATAGTCATCTAGTTCCCGACTAATATAATTATGAAGCTTGATTGAGCAGTTCTCAATAACTACCAATCCAATGACATCATCCAGTAGAGCTTGTTTTAGAAATTTGGTTATTTCATCTATTTTATCAGCCCCATCGAAAATAAGAATATTATCCTCTGAAATATCACTCGAAGAATTGATATATTCCAGCACCAAACGTGACTTTCCCAGCCCCGACAAGCCTGAAATTCGGACTAATTTCTTGTCACCTTCAAGAGCACTGCTCAGCGCAGAAATTGCCTCTGACCTTTTTACATCTTCTACAAATTCAGAGCTATGGCGCCGGTCGTGCCTCAACCACTCGTTATAAGAAACGGAAGCCCTATTAGAGTATTTATTAATTGTTCTGGACGATTTTATAAAATCCTTTAATACAAGCACGACAGTGTCATTCTCTGAGACTGGTTTAACTATAGTGCTATGATTTACATCATTAATTGTTTCAATTCCATGATTCCTAAAAATACTTTTAGAACTCATCGACGAAACAACTGTTTCATTTGCATCAATAACGCTCAAAATGTCAAATGCCTTATCTAACTCGTTATCCACCCACTGCTCGTTTAAGTCATCAAGCTCAGAATTATTTATGGTAAGAGTTTTTAAATGCCTGTTAAATAAACCAATGTATTTCCCCGCATTTGCGAGGCCAGATCCTTCATGTGGAACATCAAAAAAACATATTTTTCTTATCTTGTGATTCAACTTTTTCGTTTTCAATCTTAGTAGTAGGCGTTTAATTACTAATCCGCCCATACTATGACCTACCAAGATAATGTCATCATTATCAAGGTCACACCTATGCTTAAGGTCAGTTAATAGGCCATTAGCAATACTTAGGATTGTTGGAGCAGATTTATAGAATTGTTTAAATATATGTGGAGAGTTGTACCCATATTGAATCACATTGTAGTCAATGGATTTATCGTCAATTAAAAACTCTGGGAATCGCCCCCAAGTTTCATCTATAACCCCGCCTAGACCGTGTACAAAAACTATATACTTAGCCATTCACATCACCCTTAATACGTAATCGCCCTGAAATCAGCTTTGGTAGAAGCAAGTCGCGCTGCTCACTCAAAACTCTGTTCTTTTTTGTTAGAACCTCAACTTGTTGAAAGAAATCCTTCGCAATAAATTCAAACTCAGATATTAAGCTGGCTGGTGGTGCTACGACTTGGTGTCCATGCACATCATTCCGGTTCAATGTAGGTACTGACGCCCCCGAGTTAAAACGCGCTAGTTCTAAACCTGACAATAGGTAAAAGGCGTAATATGCTGTGCAATTCTTAAATTCCTTAACCCACAAGGAAGTATTTAGTGGCCAGAAATCCTCGAGTACTATTTTTACAACGCCCAACGTTCCTGATCTTCCTGTAACCAACCCAGGAGCTTTTGTTTTAGTTTCATCGTGATAACCAGTAATTCCTGACGCGGCATATATTGGTACTCCACCATCCTCATTACGTTTTCTCTTGGGCAAGTCAAATCCACGCTGAAGAACAACAAAGTCATCTAATCGCTTAACACTCCAATCTTTCGGTATTCTTCCTAACGATGATTCTTTGAATTTACTACCTTCAAACGCAGGAAAACGGAATTTGACGAACCACTCTCGGTAGAGGGATTGAGCCATATCTTCGAGGATAGCGATGCGACGATTGTTGTTTTCGATTAAGTTGTCGTATCCAGTCAGTACCCGAGCTATTTCATTCTGCTGGGCAATTGAAGGCGTTGGAATTTTAAATTTTAAAAGTTTTTGTACACTCAAATTATCTTGAGTTGTGCCTTTTGTGACTTTTCTAATATCTGCCTTTATTAGATCAAGATAGTATTTTATATATGTTACATTACTTTTTTCTGGGTCAGCCTCGAATGCAATAATACTGTCTGGAAAGCAAGCTCTTATATTTAAAATAGCATTTTCAGCAGTATTTTCTCCCGCGTTGACAATGCAAAGTACTCCAGGCTCCCAAATTTTACTTTGAGCCAACCCTGTTTCGCTGTACGTTTTTGAATAGTTATTAATATAGGGGTCTGCAGCCGTTACCTCTGCTGTTTGAATAAACGGATAAGGCCCTCCATACAGAGAAGGATCGTTTCTTGGGCGATGCCTAGACTTCCCCCGACCCACGGTGCCTAACTCGTCAAGCGAACAAAGAGGCCACTCTTTCGTTTTCAAACCACAGCCTCCAAAATCTTTGCCACATTATCAGCAATTACCTTCTCCAATTCATGAGCTTCGCTATTTAACACTTCTAGTTTTTCTTGCAGTGCTTCTAGCTTGGCAGCAAAGTCTTCGTCGTGTTCTTCTTCACCTTGTGAAGTGCCTACGTAGCGGCCAGGGTTAAGTGACCAGTCTTGCTCTTCAATTTCGTCGATGTTGACAACTTTACATAGGCCTGAAATATCTTGATATGCGCCGCCGTTGAAGTGCTTGCCGATATGATAATCGCCGTTGTTATCGCTGTCAGGGTGATTATACAAGAATGTATTATCAAGATCGTTGCCTCGGTAAAGGCGAACGATATTGGCGATAAAGTTAAGTTGCTCGCTGTTGAAATCTCGAACAGAGCGAGTAACTTGGCGGTAAATATGGCGGGCATCGATAAATAATACTTTGTCTTTGCGCTTTGCTGGTTTGCTTTTGTCGAAGAACCAAATAGAACATGGCAGCGACACTGTATAAAAAAAGTTACTGCCGATGGCTACCATGACATCAACGCCACCGTCTTGAATAATCTGCTTACGAATTTCCATTTCAGAACCGCGGGCATCACTCGCGGAGTTGGCCATAACAAAACCTGCACG
>MAAA01014213.1_pt1 | contig 15273 bp, 13 predicted proteins | sample 1115971 | NCBI WGS metagenome assembly MAAA01 (sample SAMN04961123, study PRJNA320927) | seawater metagenome | isolation source: sample BD02T6 sea water enriched with oil for 6 days | place: USA:Gulf of Mexico | collected 2013-07-27 | reverse complement strand
CCCAATGGTGGCAAGAGCCCCAACAAACAAGCGCAGGTTAACCTCAAATGTGAGCCCGACCAAGCCATAGAACTAAGAGATATATTTGAGTCTGTCGTTCCAGGGTGGCATATGAATAAGCACGTATCTAGTAGTTGCAGCACTTATCTTACGGGGGTATCCGTTTAAATGGACTATATCCAAACTCAAGAATACTTAGCTTCCAAGCCTGAGGCAGTACTAACCTACCCTTTTGATCCTGACGCAGCGGTTTTTAAGGTCATGAACAAGATGTTCGCCTTGATCTCACCTAACGGTAAGAAAATCTCAGACTCACCTATGCTAAATTTGAAATGCGACCCAGACCAAGCGCAGGAATTAAGAGATGTGTTTGAAGCTGTTATACCCGCATACCATCAAAACAAACGTCATTGGAATTCTGTAATACTAGACGGCTCTATACCAAGTTCTGAAATTGAACGCATGATAGACCATTCATACACATTAGTAGTCAAGGGGCTAAGAAAGGCCGAATTAAGTCAGCTTTTACTACACTATCCTGAAAGTACCCTATTCAAGGGTTAGAATATTACTAACCTTCTGGCCTATACTTGTGACGGCAATCAAAAGCCAAAATCACGGATTTATAGAGCATAGACTGTTACACACTTCTCTTTAAAGTATGCTTTTGGTACCCTGAGGAAAACTCGCGAAAGCGGTACCGTCAAGGATTTGAACCCTGGGGTTCGATGACAATAGCACTAATGTGGATCAAAAAATGGAATTAACCCCTCCCGTCCCCTTATCAGACAAGTCAGGCAAAATTTTTTCTTTTAAAGACACAAAAAGTCTCATTACATTTTTAAGTACAGAAGAAAAGTATTGGGTTGGAGCCAAAGCTGATAACTCAGAAAATAGTGCAACCCCCTCTAACAATCACACTATCAACATTGCAATTCACTTCGAAGCACTACTTGGTAAGGTCGAAAGTACCGTTAAAACTAACAACAGTGAATCACAGTCTCTACGATCAGATATACATGAGTTCATTCAGCAATTACAAGAACACCTATCAACTTATTATCTTTGGTCTAGCCACCCTTTAACTAAAAAGTACCTAGATATATTAAGTAATCAAAATGAGACTATTGCCGAAAGTTTTTTAAATATCTCCCTACAACCCAACTTCCGACCCTTAAAAAATATACAAGGACCTGATAACTTCATAGCTACAATGCTAGCTTATGAATATGAATTTCAAGACTCCAACATCCTTAAGCGAAGAAAGAGTGAAAAATCTACACTTGCACACTTAAGAACCCAATTTGAAAGTGCCGCTAATGACGCCAATGAATTTACAGACAACGCCATGGGATCACATGAATCTTGGACTAATGGTGCTAAAGAAGAAGTGAAGAATCAAAGAGAACACGAGGCAAATAAGCACAAAGAACAGCTATCAGGCCACTCCAGTCAATTTGACGGACAATTAAGTGAATGGAAAGAGAATATAACCGCCCTTCAAGAAACATATAAAAATCACCTCATGCTTGAACAACCAGCAGAATACTGGAGTAAAAGTGCTGAGAGGCATAGAAGTAATGCTACTCGCGCCATTTACACATTAGCTATAGCATCTACTATCGCATTAGCAATTTTAATAGTTTTCTTTTGGCAATGGCTTTCTAAAGGACCTACTGAGTTGTCTTTAGTTTCAATGCAGGGTGGTATTATTTTCACCGTAGTCATAGCTATATTTGGATATATACTAAAAATTATATCAAGGATAATATTTAGCTCACTTCACCTCGCAAGAGATGCAGAAGAACGACAACAACTCACTTATGTATACCTAGCCCTATCCAAAGAAGGACAAATTGCTCCAGAGGAACGGGAGATTGTCTTAACATCTTTATTTAGTCGGGCCGAATCAGGCTTACTAGTTAATGACCACGGCCCAACTCTTCCAATGGCTGAGATTATAAGGTCAACCAGAAGTACACCTAGTAACCGCTAACATTGAATTAATCAACTAATGAACATGTCCAAGCACCAATACAAAATGCGTTTGGACACACAATATCTTTATCTACGTACGCAAGTGTTGCTGTGCCAGAAAATAAACTAAACCACTATATATTTAGAAACACACAACAGCCTATTACTAAGGAAAGTTAGATGATAAAAATTATAGCGATTGCCTTATTGGCCTTATCCTCCGCTTCTTTCGCGGATATCAAAGTAACCAGTTGGAATATAGAGCATCTTGGTTCTTCTGGTCGAGGCTTTGGTGGTGGTTTTGGTGGAGGAAAACTTCCATTAAGGACTGACAAGCAGTTAAAGCACATCGGAGTATTCATAAGGGATACCCTGAAATCAGATATTATTGCATTTCAAGAAGTGTTTATTGATTCAGTAGAAAAAGGTGAATCTAGAAGTAAGTACTTAGATAAAGTGGCCTCTGAAATGGGAGTTAACTGGAAATACTACCTACCTCCTACCCATGTAGATCATAGTGACAAGTCAATGTATGTTGGCTACCTGTGGAACTCAAATACTGTACATAAACTAAATGCGGCCCCACTAAATCTACCAAACCTAAATATGGCAGGGAAGAACTTGTTTGATAGAGCACCTGTACTTGGTTATTTTGAAACCATTGAGCCTAACAAAGTTAACCGGAATGACTTCTTATTAGTAAACGTCCATTTAGCATCAGGTCAGGACCACGACGAAAATCACCTAATTGCAATGACCCTAATTGAATACAATCTTACAAATACCCTCAAAACCCTAGAGGTAAAAGAATCGGATCGTATCATCCTAGGTGACTTCAATGACAACCCCTACGCTAAGAATAAGTCAGGTAAACGCGCTAGGTCTGATGCTATGTACCGCCATATGGCATTTAAAGGCTATAACGACTTAGTAACAGATGATTTCCATAGCACAAGAATGGATAAAAACCTACGAAGTGTTATTGACCATGTACTTGTTAATGCTTCAGCCAAAAAACACTTGGTTAAGAGCAGTGCTGACATTTATCTACCTAATAAAGGCGATTCAACTAGGTTTGCAGAATGGCGTAATACCTATAGCGACCACTTCCCCATTTCCATTGAGTTAAAAACAGGGGGGGATGACGATACAGACTGGTAAGGAATAGAAAATTGACTCTTATTCTAACATTGTCAACAATATGCTAAAAACAAACCACCGAACCAATTAAATAGCACTGGGATACAATGTCATTGGTAACGTTACTCCGATTTAATTAATTTCAGTTTAGCTAATAGGGTAGGATAAAATACTCAGAAAAACAGTCTACTCAAAGTAATAGTTAAGCTAAAAGACCGCAATACAGGTCAGTTGACCTAGTGCGGTACAATCAGAGACTACCTTAAAGGGTCTTATTCATTAAGAACTCCGTCAACCCAATGCCCGAGAAATGTCTACCCCTAGCTTCTACTATTCCTAATGACTTACAATGACTCAAGGCGAGTTTTGACACAAATACAGTGACAGGGCATTTATATACATTATTAGACAGGGACCCTGAAGCGCCCCCTTAAAGTAAACTTTTGAAATCAACGTATTCCCCAGGAAAAGCTTACCAATATCTAATTTATCGCGATCACTATAAACAACTGGCAAATCTATGCCGTGACAGTTGATTTCAAGTTTTTAATCTTAAGAGTAACGTTGGTTTTCTTGTGAAAGTCGATACACTTTTTTCTGTTCGATGCCCCATGCTTTGGAACTCTGGTCGTAACTGCATAACATTCTTTTTGATAATCATTGAATTTCACTCTAGTGTGATGAAGAGTCGATTGAAGCTGGGAAATAGCCTTGTCTAAACCACACCCTTTAAGCTCAATATACATCGCCCTCTTAATTGGCTGTTCTAATGAAATAATCCAATCGCATTTTTCCAACCGCTCTGAAATTAAGCAGCCATCTACTTCAATCTTCGTTATTCTTTTATTACTTGGATTAAGTACTTCAAAGCAACTTTTATTCTCACGAACTACTACAATGGAACCTTTTGTTGGTGAACTACACTTCCCATAATCCATTAACTTTCACCTTCACAAACAAGTAACTCATTCATAACGTCTTCAAAGTGCTCAGAGATACCATCTAACAAGTCAGCACCTATCATACGATACTCACTATCAGATATTGACTCTGTTCCTCCATTGACGATGGTATACGCTGAAATATCTTCAAATTTAATTGGCATACCAGAACCGTTAAGCTTGGTAAATTTTTCTTCAGTAATTTTCCCTGCTGCAACAGAGTCCGCTGCAAGGATAAAGTTATTTAACGCGGATAATATATATGGACTATGTGAAGTAATGAAAAAACTCGACCCCATTTTCCCATACAGCATAGACAACAGGGAAATTATGTGACCTTGTGAATTCGGGAATAAATGAGCTTCAGGCTCTTCGATAAAGAACATTTGACCAAAATCATCTCTTCTAATCATTGGCCATACACATAATACTAGTAACATTGGCAGTGATTCCTGCTGACCAGAAGATGCATTACTCAAATTAACACGCCTTCCCTTGGATACAATCCAATCTTGATCATCCTTGGATTCGTATTCACCATCAACTATCGCTTCAGTAATCCCATAAAGTTCATTTAACAGCTTTTTATGTAGCCTTAAGAAGTAATCCTCCTTATACAAACGCTTGGAACGTTCGTAAAGGCTCCCAAATTCCTTGAGAAACGGGTCAATATCCAAATTGGAGGCTAGAAACGTGAATATATTCTTTTGTAAATTTGCAAAGAACGAACGACTAGCTGGAATGAAAAATGAGTTCCCAAAAAACGGATAAAATGCTTCATCCGGCAATGACTTAATTATATACTCATCCATTACTTTCCTATCGAGACTCATATAGCCATTACGATTTGTCTCTTCCCCCTTACCTTCTTCAAGCTTTCTTTTATATAACCTTTTTTTACTAGCATAAAATTTTACAAGCTCGTCCGAATACGCCAGGCTGAGAGTAGTTTTACCTCTACTACCTTTAACGCCAAGTATAGTTATTCTTACCCCACTTATTTCATAGCTTATTTCAAAAGCAGTACCTTCCCACGAGTACTTAGGAAATCTAGACTCGAAACCAGAAAGTACTTTTTTATCCAATTCTCGCTTGGTATTTTGATTCCTTATACCTTCTAAAAACTCCTTTGAAACACCTTGAAAGAAGTAGACAAGTTTAGCAATCAAACTCTTTCCGTTTGCTTGAGGTCCGATAATTACATTAATTCTTTTAATTTCAACATCAGCTTTTTTAAGAACTAAAAAATTTCTGACCTTTATATTTTCTGCCACTTTAATTCCACTTAAAAAATAATAGTTTTACAAACAGATTGCCACTTAATTGAATAATCGTTATTAAAAAGAATTAAACCAATTAAATACAGAAGGATGATACATAGATTTTTATATACACGCTATGCCCGCCACTTTAAGAACAATGGCTATAACTTACAGAACCGCCAGCATTTATAAACCGCTTGAGCTCGTATCGCTTACGCTATTCAGTGACTTATTAGGTTGAAGGTACTCACTACACCCCCTCTGTTCCCATATTTTGCTGCGAGCTTCTTTTCTAGTAAGCCCATTGGCTTCTGCAAGCTTCTTACGAATAGCTCGACCCTTCTCCAGAGAGTAATTGTAAGTAGGTTTGGAAAGATGTGAGTATTTTAGCTCATACATATTATTAAAAAACTTGAATACCGTATAGCCTTGATCATATGAACTGTCGTGACAAACTGCCATTCTTCGTCTTTCTTCTGCAGGGTCAACTACAGCGGAATCGCTAGCATAAGCAATTAAAGGTAAAACTGACAAAACGAACACAATTACAAATTTCAATGGTAATTCCTTTTAGATTCACTTTCCGAATTAGGATATAAGACTACAACATTCCCCCATCAAGCACAAAAACCAATAATAATACTAATAACTACGTGTGCCTGTACATCGCAGAATTTTATTAACTGACTAATCTATGTAAAAGAAGGGACTGATACCTACGTAAGAATAAAAACTAACGGCCTGCTAAGTGTGTATACCTAAAGAACGATTTGGTGCAAAAGATAGTCAATCGTCACAACTCTTAGACTGTTCGCAGAGTTCTACAGTTGCAGCCCTAAGTACAGCCGACCACGTTGATATCCTCAAGATATGATCTAATCTACTAAACTGTAGCAACTAATATTTAATGCCATTAATTAAACTTAAAAAGTTAGCCTAACTTAAATGATCCGCCCCCTGTTATTAACAATATTAATCCTGATATGGCCAGTGACTTCTTTGTCGCATTCAGGCGGGACCAATGCCAATGGTTGCCACACTAATCACTCCACATCAAATCACCATTGTCACAATTCAAGACCTGAAGGTGCATACCTTAAACAAATGAAGGGGTACCATAAATCCAGGTCAACTGGGGTCTTCACAATCGCTTTCTGGTTAATAGTGCTCTTGGGTACCATTGCCTGGGTCAAAAGCCCAATAAAGAGCAGTGAGTCTGATAGCGACATAAAGGACAAAGCAACTGCTAAAGTCTTACATAGACGTGAAACAACTCATGCACTCAACCTAAGCGCCTTACCCTGTTGGAATACAACGTTAACATTCAGCCTCCAAGATACAGGAGAAGTATATTTAAAAGATGGAGATCACATCATATTAATGCTGACTGGTGAAGGAGCCATAATTAAGCACCGCACCGCTGAACTAACAAAGTCATATGCTGGGAGAACAGTAGGCGTCAATTGGCTAAATAACTTCTATCATTATTATTCCCTGCACTTCATGTCTAACACTACCCACAAAACGCGGACATAAATACTATTATCAATTCCATAAAATGACCTAGAAACCATCAAATAACCAAAGACATAATCAAATTAATAAGACTCAATTGGACCTAGTGACACAGAACCCCCGTCCAAGATAGAACCTGACAAAACAACTTAAATACCTGCAACACTGATGAACGCAGACCTTCATAGACTTTAGCCGGACTTTGAATGAGCTGAATTTACCTGTGAGGTTAGACCGGACATCCCTTCCCCGCCCAATATTCCGCCGCAATTGCGACCAAACAGCCCTCTAGTACAGATAAGGCTTTAAAAAAGCACAGTTCCACATGTAGACATGTAATCCCCTACTCCCCCGCACTCTTTTTACCCATTAATTAAGGCGTTTTGAGGCCAATTTAAAATAATTAGAAATAATTTAATTCAATAACCCACCGTGGTTACTGGGGTGCAGGGTTAGCAATAGCTTTTTACAGCTTGAAAATGTCATCAATGGGGGGTAGCCGTATCGTATAATGGGGGTACTTCATTCAATCAACCAAGAGGAAAACAAAATGAAGACATATAGAGCAAAGCCTACACCAGTAGCAAAGCGTAAATTCAAGATTAGTGTGTCAGATGAAAGCTGGAATAACTACAAGTTCAGTCGTACAAGCTGTCAGATGAGTGCGGACCTTTACTGTAAAACTGCTGCTGACCTGATGTTGAAAACATATGGCCATCACATATAAAGCAGTAACGAGTACAAGCATAGACACAACACAGCAACGTTTACGCTCAGCCTAAGCAATGGGTCTACTCTGGCCCAGCTTCCCCTTATACATACAGCCCTTCAACGAGAGGTTATTACTTATGGATTTTATTTATGCAAACAATTTATTATTTCAAGGACGCCTCCGCTGGTAGTGGCAAGACACAAGGAGCTATTGCTCTTATCTCTGAATACATCAAACAGGGCCGTTCCATTATCTACGCCAGCAAGACGATTACCTTGTTGGAGCAAACGTACAGTGACTGTGTTTCTACTAAGGATTGGAAGACTAAATTAGACAAGCCTCCAGCAATTGACCCACTCGACATTATCAAAATCTGGAGTGGTGAGGCTGTAGCTCCTAAGACTAAACTACTGGCTACACTGCTAGACGGTTCAGCTAAGGGGAAACTGATTATCACAACTCACCAATCCCTATTGGCAATGCAGGCCGGTGGATTCCAGAAAGACACGATTCTATTTTTGGATGAAGACCCAGCGACTACCCAGCCGGTAAAGATAACCCTCCAAGGTTACGAGAAGGGCACCAAGATCAAGTTAGGAGAGCGTACTGACCCTTTGGTCTACCTTTCATCACTAACCATTGACCCAGACACTAGAGCAGTTTCTATAAAGCATGGACAGCGTAAGTTTTGGGAAGCTGTAGCAAGTGGAAGCCTAGACGATTCCTTCAAGTCTAAAAACGTTGTGACCTTGGCTCATGCCCTTGTTTCACCATTATGTGAAGTGGATATGATCACACGCGACCCAGACAATGCTAGAAACAAGCTAGAGTTCAGGACGTATACGACACCTAAGGTTCTGGCCCAGTACAAGAAAGTGATTCTGTTGGTAGCCAATACCAAGGATACGTTGACGTACCAGTTGTGGACTAACGATAAGACCAACCCCGTTACGTTCCATGAGGTTCAAGGTTTAGAGTGTGCTGATTCAGGTCACATAGCGTGGGAAAACAAGATTCATCTTTACTCTTTGTTGAGACATCCTATTACAAGTGGGAGACACACAGAGAACGAAGCGTTCATGACTACCGTCTACGATATTGTAGAAGACCTAATGTGCGAGCATGGAAAGGACTTCATCTATTGTCGTAACAGCAAGTCAGCTAAGCCAACCTCTGATTATTTGGGGTTAGAAATACCCGTTCAAAGCCAAGGTAAGAATGACTGGAAAGATTACGAGGGTATGGCCTTCCTTAGTTCGTTCAATTACGACTCACAGGCCAGTTCATGGTTCAAGGAGCGTGGATTAGACCGCAATCAGTTGGTTAGAACAGCTAAGCTCCAAGACTGCTATCAGGGTATTACCCGTATTGTGATAAGACGTAATGACTCAACAGGCGTGGAAGATGTTCACATAGTCGTTCCAGATGACGAGACCATGGACTACCTAGCTGGTGTTCTAACTGGTGTTACCTGCCATAAGCTAACCGGAGTAGAAGAATGGGACGTTAAGTCTACGTCTGGCGTTGAAGGTGGCAGACCCGCTCACGTGTTCAAGCAACCTGCTAAGCGTAAGGCTACGTCGATACTGGTTAAGCTGGATGCTGGAAAGGAGTTGATCAAGAGCCAATTGCAATGGCTTTCTGAGATGACCGATCTAATGAACGGCGACACTGTAAGGGCTTTCTGTGAACGGGTACTTGGTATTGAACCTGACCCCTTTGAATACACTTAATGAAAACTGCTAAGTACTCCTAGAGATAATAGCCTTCTAGTGTTTAAAGCAAAAGTTAAAGAATTCATCTAAGAGTCACCTTTCATCAAGGGATTCCCAATTAAAAGGGAGACCAAAGGTAACAGAATTCTTCAACGGTCTTAACAGCAGGGGCTTCGCTTATCACCCTTTTATTAATGATCTCACTTTTACGAGTCTTTACATCTGTTGAGACCTGTACCGTGACTACCAATCTGTAACGACTCTTAACGACAATCCGTACCAACCCTCAACAGTACACCTTACCGATGGAGAGAAATAAGGGTGATCAACCCTACTCTCTTACATCCAGACTACCTTTTAATTTTACTTTTACAGGTGCATGAAGCACCTACTTCAAACTAAGGAGACAACTATGTCTTTTAAAACTCAGATCAACAAACCGTTCGCAACCACAGCTATAACTCAGTCTGAGCTAAAATCTCAGGTGCTTTACATGCCCGAGACAGGCGAGTTTTACTGTGTAGAAGTCAATCACCCATTAACATATGAGCAAGATGGTACAAGCTGCCTGAAGCTCAACGATATCGTCTACACGACTTCAATAATGGCTTGGCTATATGTTACTGGAGAACTCCCCGATTACATTATCGGATTCAAAAATGGAAACCGACTTAATACCCGATGGTCAAATCTTAAGCTAACTGAACAACCATATAAGAAAACACGTAAGGTAACTGTCATCTTATCTGATTCTGACCACAGAAAACTTGTACATGGAAATGTGACTACGGACTTAATGAGGGATGTACGGGCGATGCTGGATATAGCAGAGTCACAAATTAACAACGAGGATATCTACAATAATTTACTGGGTGCAATTATTACTGATGTGACGACTAAGCTTGGTAACTTAACGATAGATGGATAAAGGGCCGAAGGACAAACACCCCTTGAAAGACTAACTTGAAATGGCGCGTACATGGAACTAAGTAGGGTAACCACCGCCATTCAGGAATCCCATGTAACGTACGCCGATTTATACACCCTCCTTAGCTGCATTACGGATACGATAGACACTAGCCACACCTATGTTCAGCTCCTTAGCGATCTGGGACGGTTTTAAGCCGCCAGCTACCATTTCCATCACTTCCTTAGACTTCGCCTGAGCAGTAGGCTTCCTCCCTTTATACTTACCATCAGCTTTAGCTTTGGCGATACCTTCCTTCTGGCGCTCAAGCATGATTTCTCTTTCAAACTGACCAATAGAACCAAGTAGGTTCAACATCAATTTACCTGTTGGCGTACTGGTATCAAGGTTCAGGTTTAGAATCACCAAAGCAACACCCTTAGCTTCCAACCTAGCAATAATACCGTTTAGGTCACCCACGTTACGCGCCAAGCGATCTAGCTTAGTAACCACCAAAGAATCACCTTCACGACAAAACTCTATAGCAGCCTCAAGTTGATCACGCTGAGCTACGGAACTGACCTGCTCCTTAAACTCTTTCTCGCAACCGTACGCAGCAAGCTCTTCAAGCTGAGACTCAAAACCATATTGTTGATCGACTGTTGAAGTTCTTGCGTAAGCGATTTTCATAGCGGGCTTTAATTACCAATAGACTCTAGATGCAATGATAATACATTATCAAAATACAAATACAACCCTATTGATAGAGTTTTAGCTACCCTGAGAAATTCTCACTAGATACTGGTCTATTGATAGAGTCATTCAGAATTAATTTGCAGGAATAGAGTAATTGTAAAAAGAAGCTGGCATCTACGGATAATGTAGAAAGGGTTTGAGTATTAACGGCCCAATCTAATTTGAAAATAGCTATCCACGAAACATCAGTGAACCAGGATTGTACTTTACGGGTCACCGCATTGAACTTTCGCGATAAGGCTGAAGTAAAGTTCAGACAAAAGACGACTTTCCTACCAATGGAAAAATATATAGTAATAGTCCATGATAGCTGCAACATACCAAATATGTACTGAACTCTAAATTAAGTGAAGTGACATAAAAACTTAAGGATATCATGTGTTTTTTGAACAGAATTTTATAGACTGGCTGTCGGAAAACCCTATAGAAGGGATAGTTTCAGCCTGCGATAAAGTCACAGAAAAACTGACCGAACTAGATACTGGCAACGAAGAGTGGATAGAAGCTGAACATGAATTACTTTGGGATGCATCTTCATTCATACAATTTGCATTAGAGGAGAATGGCTTACCAAATGTCGAAGAGCTTCCGCCGGTCACCGACATCAGGTCTGAAAATTGCCAAGCGTTAGTAAATTACATAAAGAATATTAAGCTTTCATTACAAGGTCACGCCTACGAACTTAAAATACATACGTACAAAAATAGATATACCACCGCATTTAAGTCATCTTTCGCATATGAATTTTCACAAGGCGATCTTGAGCGGGTACAAAACTTAATCAATGAATTGAGAGGGCACATTGCTGACAGTCAAAGTTTAGACAGCAAGCATAGGCAACGCCTTCTAAATAAACTTGAAAAATTGCAATCAGAACTTCATAAAAAAGTCGGTGATATGGACCGACTCTGGGGTCTGGTTGGTGAAGCTGGCGTAGTCCTTGGAAAACTCGGAAAAGATGCCAAGCCTATTGTAGACCGAGTCAGGGAGATAGCAGGGATCGTCTGGGAAACTCAAGCTAGAGCAGAAGAACTACCTAGTGGCACAGGTAACCCAATGCTTGGACACAAAGAATATTAAAGAGTTTTACATTATTTACCAAAATAAAGGTTGAAACCCAAGAAAACCCTAGGATAGATTGCTTGCTTCTCACCAACTAAGCTTAAGAATAGTGACTGAAATTAGTAGGTCACTCCACCTGCACTTTTCTGACGAATGATATTTTAGAAAAGCGCAGCGTTTTCTTATTTCAACCTAGCTACCTGTTAAACCTCTGTAAGTCGGTATTGCACTTTTCAAGATAAAACACCACTTGGGATATTTATTTCGTAGAAACCAAGTCAAATATTAAACAGACCACCCCGATTTTTGGGGGAGGTAGGATTTATGGCCTATCCATGCCCCCCATAACAAAATATTGAGACTCTGCCCTGCCTTTTTCTAGTGTAAACGACAACGCGGTCAAAACGACCTCACTGGCGGCTGATTTTATAACTTTATTTTACTCCACATCCCCCTCGAAAATAAATTCGTAGTCTTTATACGTACTGAACGTTACTTCTCTGTCTTCTCTATAGCAAGGGGCGAAGGTGTCCTCGTCTATAAGATCACCTGAACGAGTCTTAAACTTAAACGGCTTACCTTTGAAGGTAATATAAATATCAAGCCCATTAAAAATAATCTGCTCTACAAAACGCTTAAGGAAATTATTGTATTTAGTTCTATCATCAAAAGTCTTGATCTTAAGTGAATCATAAGCGTCTGTGTGGTTACCTGCAGCTGTAGCCAATTCAGATTGCTTGGTCTTGCATTGGCCCGCTATAACGTTGAGTTCTCCCCTGAAGCTCTTTCGTAGAGCCATAAGATCCGCTATGTCTTCTTCTTCTGCCATAGCAATGGCTTTACCTAGGTTGGAAACCTTCTTCTCAATCGGTAGCTTGGAAAGTTCTAATTCAGCAAGCGCGGCTTGTATGTCTGTGGTCTTGTCGCCTGCTAGAAGGGAGTAGTCCAAACAATTGAAAATCTTTACCAAGTGCTCTTCTAGTTTCTTGTAATTAAAATGATCTTGATCACAATCTACTGACCTTAAACGCTCTCTACAGCATAACTGACTGAACCCGTCCCCCTTGCCTGTGTAGTTCATTGCTGAGCCGCAATGGCATCTTAACAAGCCCTTAAACAAGTTGTTTAAGTTAGTCGAGGTAGGACCACCAGACTTGCCTTTACGCGCTCTTCTCTGAACCTGAACAATGTTAAACTGTTCATCTGAGATAACACGAGGGTAGTAATCTTTCGTAGTCTGTACAATCACACCTTCGGTCTTGTGGTTGAACGTTCCTAAGGGAGCGTCACTCTTGATTAAGAAGCTTACACTGCTCAATCCCCACTTGAATTTAATACCGTGCTTATCGTGTGTTTTCCCTGTGATCCACACCTTAGGCGGGGCTATGTCCAGCTCGTTAAGTTTCTTAACAATCACATAGGTTCCCATGCCATCTTGGGACCATTGAAAAACGTCTTTAACAACCTTTACAGCTTCGGGTATGAGCACCCACTTGGTCCGATCTTCAGATAGACGCATCCAGAAGGGGCATTGTTTTGTAACAATCCTTTTAGACCCTTTGGCAATGTCTTTGCGCTTAAGCTCTCTCGCTTTTATAATCCGATCTCGTCTAAGTTCATTCTCAGCATTTACCGCATCCATTTTGAGTAAGGCAGTAATCATCGGGACAAGATCAAAAGTAGCTTTGCTGAACCGCTCACCTGTAGATAGTATCGCCACGTCCACATAGTCTAGAATCTGTTGAAGCAAGTTCATAGCCTGGTTAACTGGCAGACGCGACATACGCGAAAATTCTTCAATCAATAAAACAGAATTTATGGGTATTAACCCCTGCATGGCTGCTTCTAGGAAGTCACCTAGACCCCCTTCTGTAGCATTTTTGCCCTTACGTGCAGACACACCTAGGTCAGAGAAACAGAACTGTTCATCTAAGGTTAGGTTGTGAGTAGCGCAGTATTCTCTAGCCATGTTTAATTGGCGTTCAATAGAACTGTTACCAATTTGTCCCTTGCTTGAGAACCGTACGTAACTTATAGCGGTTTGCATGTGGCGACCTATTGAAAAAGAGTGAACATATTCTACCGGAAAAGACCCCTATTAAGGAGGCTGTGAAGTTTACTTAATCAGTGAAGTAAGAAACCCAATCACCCAAAGAAAGAGGGCCAATCTCCCCCCTCTTGTTTATTGCTGTAACCGATGCCCTTGTGACTAGAGTGTCGTAGTAAGCGTCCCCAAGGGTGAATAGCCCCTCTTCCCCTGAATATTTAGGTAAAATAATACTGTATAACTCTGAGCGTTGTTTTGTTTCGTTGTAGTAAAACGCACAAATAAACTTGCCGCGTAGAGAATTAGAACCCTTGGTAATAGAGTGGTCAACTTCTACTAACACACCCTCACTATCTATTGGGGTAATAATTTCCCTGTTTACTAAAAATAATCTTCTGTCGGTCACGTTGCCTAAAAACAACGGGGTGCAAAGTTTAGAAGCTTTGACTAACTGAACGTCTTTCAGCTCTGTTGTCATGGCAATGGATAGCGCACCAACTAGAACCGCTCCGGTTACGCCTAATATTAATTTCTTCAAAATTATTCCTTCCTTGTAAAGGGGCAATAAAACCCCTGTAAATTATTTTTTCTCTGCTTCTCTACGGCCTGTCATAGCACCTAAAACGACATTTTAATCACTCCACTGCAAGGGGGTACTTCCCCTAGAGGTTAGCGATAAAATTACTACTTACCGTTCAAATATATTAGCTACTTCAACCCCCCCTTACTTTAAAAGAGTGGTTGTGCCTGCGGTATAAAAATTAACGTTTATGACAATGACTATCCCAAGTAAGCCCTGTAAAACTACGAAGCGCCCCTGTGCACTTTGCGTAGTCTTTTGAACGTCCACTACCATCCTTACTGTGAAGGAAGTCTCGTCTATGCCCATCCTACAGGTTTCGAATAAAAACTCGGTTAACAATTTCAGGGTTAACAATTAACCATTTCTATAAAGCAAGTACGCTTTACAGCGTCAAAACAATCAGACCAAAGACGCAATACCAACATGTTGATAGGTGCGATAGTTAAAAGAAGGGGTGACACAGGTATGAAGGGGGAGCAATCTCCCTGTTAAAAGCTACACCCTACCAGCCAACATTAGCAACTATACCACATGAACAAACGACATTGGAACACGGTCATTCTGGATGGCAGTATTCCTGATTCCGAAATTGAGCGCATGATCGACCATTCCTACACCCTAGTGGTAAAAGGCCTCAGAAAAGCCGAGCTTAACCA